>Ga0335072_10000071_pt1 | contig 198659 bp, 175 predicted proteins | sample Lox_Sample_21_FD_206725 | JGI IMG/M metagenome (GOLD analysis project Ga0335072, IMG submission 206725) | Soil microbial communities from Loxahatchee National Wildlife Refuge, Florida, United States - Lox_Sample_2.1 | ecosystem: Environmental > Terrestrial > Soil > Wetlands | place: USA... | reverse complement strand
CGGCTGGCCTCAGCGACCTACTGTCTGCGCGAGTGGCGCGAGCCCGACGACGCCCAGCCCGACATCGACCATCACCGCGGCCCGTGCGATGAGGCGTTCGGCGCGAAGGACCGCCAAAGACGGGAAGAGCGGCGGCGAGGACGACGCACCACGATGCTGTGGGACCGCGACCCGAGACTCGTGTTCTTCGGGAAGGCGCTGCGGCAGGCGCGCGAGCAGCGCAACCTCAGCGCCGACGAGCTCGCCTCGATCGCCGGCATCAGCGTTCGCCGCCTGCAGCGGATCGAAGCCGGCAAGGTCGACATCGACCTCCACACGCTGCTTAGCCTCGCCCGCTCCATGGAACTGAGGGCCGCCGTGCTGATGGGACGCATAGCCAAGCTCGAAGCCCACGAGAAACCCGCGTGATGGTGTTGGTGTGCCGACGTGCTCGCGGCCCTGCTGCGGGCGTGGTTATAGGGCGCTGCATTCCGTTGTGCCTACGCCGTGCCGGCCCGCCAACCCCGTCAACTGAGCTCACCGTCACACCCGCGCGCGATCGGATTGTGATGCACTGACGACGGCACCGTCGGCCTCGCCGATGCAACGCGCAGACCCCCGTGGTTTCGTAGAGCGCAGATCAACGGCATGGGCCGGTTGTTGCATACGGGTAGCTGCATTGGTGCCGCTCCGATCCGTTATTCGGAGCTACCTTCTTCGCATAGCTTCAAACCGCGTTCGATCATGGGGCCGATGTCTACCCGTAGTTCGGACCCCTTGCGGTGAGCACATGGGCGCCAGCTGAGGCTTAACGTCTAACTTCAGGCTGTACTGTCTTGGGATGGCACACCCGAGCGATTCGCATGAGCAGCGAAGCGCAGAGGCGCTGATTCTCCAGGCCGTCTCCGCTTCGGTCGGTGTCGAGCTTGCACCGCGATCACTGAGACTGGACGGCGGCGCTCGTGCCGATGTGGATGGTGCCGCGCCGGACGAGTCTGTTCTTGTGGAGGTCTTCGCTCACCAAGGAAGACTGAAGGGCGCCCAGTTCCACAAGGTTGCACGGGACGCCCTGAAGCTCATCACGCTTGGACGCACCCGACCCGGCAGCAAGCTCATCATTGCGTTCGGAGACAGTGACGCAGCTGCGTGCGTCAACGCGAAAAGCTGGCTGGCCCAGGCGCTGCGCACGTGGGAAGTCGAAGTGCTGGCCGTCGATCTCGATGCAGTGGTCCGCGCTGGCCTTCGATCGGCGCAGGCACGGCAGGTCATGGTCAACCTCTCGTTGCCGGCGGCGCCAGACGCAACTATCTAATGCCCCGCGGCGAGTACGCGAAGACTGAGAAGCTGGCCATCGAGATCGTGCGCGATGCGGAGATCGCCCGCGGCTGGACGCCCGGACCTCTGCTCGGCCAACGCGCTCAGCACGAGGAGGGCCGCGACCTGCTCAGCACACCGCCCGATGGCGGTCCTCCGCGACGGATTGAGGTCAAGGGATGGGGCGAGCCACTTGTCGCCAAAGGCGCCTTCACCTACCCGGCAGACGTGAACCGAGAGCAGTACGAGCGGGCCAACAGCGACCCGAACTGGCGCCTCGAGATCGTCGGTAACCTCATCGCCGTCCGCGCCGGCACCGGACAGCCCGAACGCCTCACGCTCACAGCCGATGAGGCTGTCAAGCGTGCCGCATGCTGGCGCTATCGCGTCCCGCTCGACGGACTCGCCGACCGAGTGGCCGTTGTCTAGTTCGACCGCCGGCTAATGAGCGCTTGAAAGCAGTGGTGGCTGCCCATCGAGCGCCTCCTGTACCCCAGCCGCGGTTCCTCCGCCCATTGGGCACAAACGGGCACAAATGTGGATCCTCGGCCTCCGCCAGCCGCTCCCAATGGCGGCTCAGCTCACCAAAAGCGGCTGTTGAGCAGGCATTTCTGGAGTGGAGCCAACCGGGATCGAACCGGTGACCTCCTGCTTGCAAAGCAGGCGCTCTCCCAGCTGAGCTATGGCCCCAGAGGCCCATTCTACGGGCTTTAAGGAGGTCCCGACGGTCCCCGCCGGGGCGCTATGGAAACGCTATGGAAACCTCTCCCTCGCTACGCCGTTGTCGGGACCCCCGAGCGGTGCCGGACGATACAACCCCCTGTATGACGGGCTGGGCTACCCGTCGCGTCGTCGCACACGCCATAGCCGGATCATGGTGCCCTCGACGCGATAGAGGATCGTCAGGGCATTGGGCTCGCTCTCGGTCGGTTCGGAGATGGCGACGCGAGTACCTGTCGGGTCGTCACACACACGCAAGCGCCCTGATCGCATAGGGCTGGGACATCCAGTCAGTGTCCGCACGTCTCGGGCACCGAGACGTAGCGACAACCCAGCGCATCTACATCCACGAGTTCGACGCAGCCAACCGCAGCGACGAGCGCCAGGCCAAACTGGCGGCGCTCTACGGTGGAAACGCTATGGAGAAGACATGCCCCAGGAGGGTAAGGCAGACGTACTCTGCCGAGACGGCCAACACCCGGACATGCGGGCGGCGGGCACCAGCCGGTGACAGGCAGAGAAGCACCGAATGACCGTGAAGCCGTCGTTCGGAGCATCCGACGACATCTGCTCGGCCTGCTCCGTGTCGGTCGCTTCCACAGTACGGTTCATGGATACGGATTCTCGCGGCCGCCGCGCGTCCGGTAGAGTTCAGACCTTCTTGGGGCGTTTCGCTCGATTAGCCGAGGACGCGCGTGATGACCTACCCATACAGATCTCAGATCGCAAGGTCCGAGCGCCCAGAGGGCGGTATCTCCGCGCGCCGGTGCCGGTCGAGCCTGGGAGCGCTCGCTACCCTGGTCTTGTGGGCTGCGTTGGTTTCGCCTGCGACAGGCTACTCGCCACCGGAACTGTCGTGGGCCAATTGCAGCGGCAACGTCGCCGCGAAGACGACGGTGCTCGAAGTCAGGGCGCTGCCACAGGAAGGCTCGAAGGTGACCGCGGGTGATCCCGTGACGTTCTCCGCTCCCGCCGGGGTCCTGAATGAAGGGCCACTCACATTCGCTGTCGCGTCGTCGCCGTCACTGCTTGCGAGCCCCAACATCGACCAAGGGCCTGGACAACCTTCTCAGCCTTCTCAGCCCGAACATATGCTGACGTTCACTTCGCTTAAGGCCGCCGCTACCGCCGGGACCGTGTACTGGGACGTGTCCTTTGAGGCAGATGAACTGCCTGAATGCGCTGGCGTAGCCTGGGGTCTTATCTCGACCCCGCCTCGGACTCTCGTGGTCGAACCAGCGCCAGCCCCGGCTCCGCAAATACGGTCACTCACACCGCCGCCGACACCGCCACCTGCCATTTTCGGTGCCTCGATCAGTCCTTCGTCCACCAACCCCCATCACGCCACCGTTGCGTTTGGGGTCCACTGCACAGAGAGCTGCGTCGGGACGGTTGACTACCTTGCAATCGCTGTCCGAAACCACCGGAGTATCCAGATACAGAGCCTGAACTTTAGGCCGCACCGCGTCTCCATCTCCGGCTCCGGCGGCGGCACGGAGTCGTTCTCACACCGATATGCCGGAGTGGCACTTCGGCAACTCAGGAGATTGATCGAAGCTCACGACTCGCTCGCATTCCGCATCTCAGCGTCCATCACCAGCAGGAGCGGCGAAACGATGGTCGCGCACGCAACCGCCCAGATGCGCTACTAGCCTGGACGGCTTGGGCCTGTTCGGCAGTGAATGCCGAAGTGACCAAGTGGATTAGAGTCCGCATGCGTGCAGGCTGTCACGCAATTGGCTAGTCGGTGGGCGAATCCACAGGACGGTCACGACCCCGTGCCGTTCGACGTGTCCACCAACGCGTCTTGCGTTCTGGATGATTTCTGGCTCTAGCTGCTTGGCTCTGCCGGGATTGGTGTAGAAGGCGATGAATGCTCCATCGTGACCGTTCCCGACAATCAGCTCCCCGTTTGGGGAGTTTGAGCCTTGAGGAGGAAGCACTGGCCCTCCCGTGACCCTCAGATGCTGAGTGACTAGACATCGATGAGTCACGTCGATCGCGGCAACGACGGCGCGTATCGCTGCTGGCAGCTTCAGTCGGGGCAAGCGGACGCAGGCTCTGGCGTGTTCGAGCGTGCTGACGCTGGGAGTAGAACGTCCAAATGACGGGGGACATCTGAATCGCCGTCCATCCGACAGCACGAACACGCAAGATGCTGGTTCGCTGCTGCTCGTGCTGCCCCCTGGCGAGACGGTCACGGTCGCTGACGAGCAGGTCACCGAACTCACCTGAGTCGAAATGTCGAAGGCGGGGATGCTGGTAGTTGCCGCGGGTGCCGAAGCGCTGCCTCCACAGCCACCCGCGACGCCACTCAGGGCTCCAGTCACGAGCAAGACATAAAGGAGGCGCGAGAGTCTACGCATACTGTGAGCGTCGCCCGTCCGCTCAAGCCTCAAGCGGGCGACCCCGCCAGCGTACTGTAAGCGCTCGGTGCGCTCTCCTCTTGACGAGACACGAGATCAAAGTAGAGGAGCGCAGTGGCGAGTGCCCCGAACGAGAAGATGATCGTGTTGACCACGATGCCAGCGGCTGCTTCGCTTGGACGCGTGCCTGTGCCGGTCGTGAGAGCTAGAGCACCGAGGGCCACTCCGAGAAAGAGTGTGCCGATAATCAGGTACAGCGATAGTACGTGCCATCCGTTGTTGCGAGTCAACTGCCAGCTTCGTCTCAATGCCGCGCGCACTCCCTGCCGCTCGACGGCCGCTGCTTCCGAGACGGGCGTGCTGCCGCTCCCCGATGACCGCGACCGCGTGTACGTGCATCGCCGATATCAGAGGGCTGATTAGAAGGTCGATCAAGGTGAGGGACTGGCGCTCCAAGAAGCTCTCGTGATGGATGTGCCCGAATGGTCCGCCACCCGTGACGGCCAGCCGAACCAGCTCCCACGGCGCCACCACTGCCGCCGCGAGGACCAAGAACAACCACGGATAGTCGCCGTACAGCCTCAATGTGGACCGAATGATCTGCCCAGCCGAGCGACGGCAAGCGAGGTCAATGAATGGAACTGAATCCATGTAGCTTTCCCTCTGAATTGGATGAGCTGATGTGCCCCGACGACACGGGGAGCATATAGAAGTCCCGAGAGATCGAACCCGCGCACTTCCCGGAGCACGATGCCGGCGTCGCTTTTAGTGGCTCCTCCGCAAGTTCGCTGGTCGATCGCTCGGCGCTGGCAATCACGAGCGAATTAGGCGGAGCGGCCACTAGAGCCTCATTCGGTGCCTGTCACGACGCCGACGACCCACGACGAGGGCACGGGACCCCAGAAGCGGCTATCGTCGGATTCGCCACGGTTGTCACCCATGAGATACCAGTGGTCCACCGGAACCTTGATCGGCGTCGGGAAGTTGCACTCGGGGCTCACGCCGCATTCGCGGGTGGACGAGTTCTGTTCCTCCACAAACGCCGACGAGCCCACGGCCTTGCGATAGACGTGCCCTTCCTTGACGTAGATTTCGTCGCCCGGCCCAGCAACGACGCGCTTCATAAACGTGGTGCCCGTGTCCTCAGGCGGGATCGGTTCCGCGCACGCCGCTCCGCCGAGCTTGATCACGTGCGACGTGGGTCCGCACTCCTCCTGCTCAGCGCCTTCCGGCGGATGGAAGATCACGACCGCTCCCACCTTCGGGGAGCCTTCCTTGACGACGACGCGCGCCCCGATGCCGTAGGTCGGCTCCATCGAGCCGGACGGCACTCGATACACCCGCGTTGGCTGCTGCGTTGACGCCGGGTTGTTGATCACGATCGTGGTGCTGCTGCCCTTGCTTCCACCGCAGCCGGCCAGGGCGACGGGCAGCACGGGGCGATCCGCGCGCGCGGCGCCGGCGGGCGGACGCGCGCCGCGCCTGCTCGACCCTCGCCGCCGCACCGCACGACGGCTTTCGGCCGACGGTGGTAGCTTTTGCGCAGGTTTGCGCCGGGTTTCCGGCGAATCCTTCGATTAGCACGAACCGGCTGGCGGCTATGTGGTCTGGCGCGTGCGACGGACGGCTCCGGCAGGACGGCACAGCGGCTAACGAACTTCCGTGTAACGGACTACAGGTTTGGGGGGAAGCATGCGTTCAAGGACGCAGGTCAGGACCATCGGCCACGCTCGCTTGGCTAGGGCGTCGGCGCTGGCGCTCGCGGCGCTGGTCGGCGCGCTGGTGATCGCCGGCGCAGCACAGGCGGCTCCCACGCCCGGCGCCCCGGCGCTCGGCGGCGCGCTCGAGCAGTTCGCAGGCCCAGCGCTGACCGGCGGCACCGGTGAAGTGGGCGGCACCGTCACCTCGGCCAAGACCAGCGAACCGCTCGTCGGCATCGAGGTGTGCGCGATCGAGAACAACGCCGAAGCGTTCACGCGCTGCTCCCTCTCCGGCGCCGGCGGCGAGTACGCCGTCTCCGGGCTGCCCGCGGCCGAATACATCGTGGAGTTCTACTCCGTGCCGGGCGCCTACGTCACACAGTACTACGATGGCAAGTCCTCGATCGCGTCCTCGACCAAGGTGCCCGTGGCGGAAGGCGCGCTCACATCCGGGGTCGACGCCGCCATGGTGCCTGCGGGCGAGATCGCCGGCAGCGTCACCCAGAAGTCGAGCGGCGAACCGCTCGAAAACGTCAAGGTGTGCGTGCTCGGAAGCGGCTCCGAACCGGTGCTGCAGTGCACCAGCACCGGCAGCACCGGCGAATATGCCGTCAAGCGTCTGCCCGCCGGCGACTACGCGGTCGAGTTCTTCCCCCTCAGCGGCGAATACGTCACCGAGTTCTACGACGAAAGGTACTCGCTGGCCGGAGCCACCAGGGTGTCGGTCGGCGAAGGACAGCTGGTCGAAGGCATCGACGCCGGGATGGCGCAAGCGGGCAGGCTCACCGGCAAGGTCACGGCGGAAACCAGCGAAGGGCCGCCGCTTGAAAACGTCAAGGTTTGCGCGTTCTCCAGCAGCGGCGAATCGATCGCCTGCGCCAACTCCAAGCCCAACGGTGAATACGAACTTACACGGCTGCCCGAAGGCCTCTACACCGTCGAGTTCTTCTCCTATGAAGGCATCTACGTGACCGAGTACTACAGCGAAAAGTTCTCCTTCGCCGAAGCCAACAAAGTGCTGGTCAGCGGCGGCGCCGTCACCTCGGGGATCGACGCCGCGCTCATCAGCACCGGTGTGATCTCCGGCCGCGTCACCGACGCCGAAGACGGCGATCCCATCACAGGCGTGCTGGTTTGCGCAAAAGCGGTCGGCGCCGAAGCCAGCGCGCAGTGCGCCGTCACCGGCAGCGCCGGCGAATACTCCATCGTCAGGCTGCCCCGCGGCGAATACGTCGTGCGCTTCTCCTCCCCGTCCGCTGAATTCGCAACCCAGTACTACGACGATGCGTTCTCCGAAGCAGAAGCCGAAGCGCTGCCGGTCGAAAATGGCGTGATCGAAAAAGACATCGACGCATCCATGGAACCCACAGCGCATCGCGCCGCGCCCGAAAACACGGCGCCGCCCACCATCTCTGGCACCGTCGCGGTGGGTGAAGTTCTCACCTGCGAGAAGGGAACGTGGAGCGGCAGTCCCACGCCCTCGTTCAAGTACCGCTGGCTGCACGACGGCAGCGCGATCTCGAGCGCGACCGGCGAAACCTACACCGTGGCGACCGCTGACCAGGGCCACGCGCTCACATGCGAAGTCACCGCCGACAACAACGTCTATTCGGTCGCGGCCAAGTCCTTCAAGGTGAGCGCGGTGAGCGCGGCGGTCTCGGTCCCAAGCCCGCCGCTGCCCGAAGAGCACGAAGAGCCGGCCAGCGCCGGCGGTGGCTCCACCACCGGCCAAACCAGCACTGGCAGCTCCAGCACGAGCAGCTCTGGCAACTCGAGCTCCAGCACCGGCTCCTCTGAAGTCGCGTCGTTCAAAAACGCCAAGATCAGCCTCGGCCGCGTCAAGGCGACCAGCGATGCGGTGCTGGTGTCGCTGCGCTGCACAGCGCCCTCCGGCAGCTGCCCCGCGGCCACCGTCGAGCTCACCGTGGTCGAGAAGCTCACCGCCGGCAAGGTCACCGCTCTCAGCGCGAAGTCGGGCAAGCGCACGGTCGTGCTCGGCAAGCTCACCGTCACCATCACCGCCGGCCAGAGCCGCACCGTCAAGGTGGCGCTCAACGCCGCCGGCAGGAAGCTGCTCTCGGCGCACGGCAGGCTGCCCGTCGAGGTCAGCGTGAGCGCCGGATCCAGCACAGTCGGGGCACGGCACGTCACTCTCAGCGCCAAGAAGAAGCACAAGACCTGACCGCCCGTCCGCGGGCTGATCGACCCAACGGCCGGGAAGGGGCGCCCAACTCCTCCGGGGGCGAACGCTCGCCGTAGCGAGGGCAGCCCGCGGACTTGGCATGGCTCACTCGAGCGGCATCCGCTCCTGGCCCGGCAGCTCCCACTCGAACTGGTCCTGCTCGTCGATCACCGCCTGCATGTCGAGCTCCTGCGTCTCCTGGCCCGTCGGCGCCAGCTCCGCCCCCGCTGTTTGCACGCGAGCAGGCTCGCCGCTGGCAGGCTCGTCGCCGGCCGGCTCGGGCGCCGCGGGCTCGCTGGCAGCCGGCGGCGCGAGCGCCTCGCTCTCCTCGCGCGCCACCTCGCTCGGGTCCGCGCCGCCGCGGCGCTTGAGCTCCAGGTGTTCGCGTATGGCCTCGTCGAGCAGTCCCATCCGCCCCCAAACCATACTGCCCGAGCGCGCCCGCGCCGCGCCCGCGCCGGCGCCTTGCCACTACACTGCATGGGCCGTCGCCACCCAGCCGGCGACGCGTTCGCGGGCCTATAGCTCAGCTGGGAGAGCGCCTGGATCGCACCCAGGAGGTCGCCGGTTCGAGTCCGGCTAGGTCCACTTCCAGCAGCGGCGGGAAGCAGCGCATGCAGGAGCTAGGCTCTTGCGGCAATGGTCCGCCGGCCCGGTCGCGCGAAGGTCTCGGAGGCGGCGGCGCGGGGGACGCGGCGGGACGGGCAGGCGAGGAAGCTCGGCCTGGCCGATGTGACGGCGTCGTCGGTGGCGAACATCGGTCCGGGCATCGACTTCTACTTCGCCTTCGGCGTGATCGCGGTGACGGCCGGCGTGGCGGCGCCGCTGACGATCCTCGCGGCGGGCGTCGCGGTGGGCTTGCTCGCGTTCGTGGCGGCGGAGTTCACGAAGATGGAGCCGTCCGCGGGCAGCTTCATCACCTACGTGGAGACCTCGCTGGGGCCGAAGGCGGGCGTGGTGACCGCGCTGCTGATCGCCGTGGGCTTCACCGTGGCGATCGCCGGCGTGTTCACGATGGCGGGCGGGATGATCTCCCTGACGCTCGAGCGCTACACGTCCTGGGAACCGTCCTGGCTGCCGATCGCGGTGGTGATGAGCTCCGGGGCGATCTGGCTGGCGCTGCGCGGCGCGAGCCTCTCGACCGCAGCGGTGACGGTGGCGATGATCGTCCAGGTGCTGGTCATGATCGCGGTGTGCGCGGTGGTGCTCGTGGACGAGCGCGCCCGCCTCTCCGGCGCGCCGTTCTCGTGGTCGCACCTGCACGACGGCCTCTCGGGGCTCTCGGCCGGCTTCCCGCTGGCGCTGTACATGCTGATCGGCTGGGAAAACGCGCCGGCGCTGGCCGAGGAGACGCGCGACCCGCGCCGGGTGATTCCCCGGGCGCTGTACACGGCGCTCGCCTTCACCACGGCGCTGTTCGTGCTGTTCTCCTACACGACGGTCACGGGCTTCCACTACGACACGTCCTCCATCGGCCGCGGCTCCGTGCCGTTCCTGGAAATGGCCGACAGCTACCTCGGCGGCCCTGCGGCGCTGGCCTGGCTCGCGGGCATCGTGTCGGTGCTGTGCACGCTGGTGGCCGCGGTGAACTCGCAGGCGCGGATGATCTTCGACGGCGGCCGCTCCGGGCTGCTGCCGTCGTGGCTCGGCAGGTCGCGGCCTCCCGGGGAGACGCCGGTCAACGCGCTGGCGACGATGGCGCTGGCGGGCCTGGGGATCGCGGTGGCCTGGTGGCTGTGTCACGCCGGCGGCCTGGTGGGCGGGGCCGCCGACCCGGTCAGGCTGTACGCGGAGTGCTCCACGATGGGCACGATCCTGGTGCTGTTCGTGTACGTGCTGACGGCGGTGTCGCTGCCGGTCTTCATGTGGCGCCGCCACCGCAGCTCGTTCTCGGCGCTGCGCTATGTGGCGCTGCCAGCGCTCGGCGTGCTCGCGCTGGTGATCCCCTTCGCCGAGTTGTTCCAGCCCGGCCAGCCGGCGCCCTACAGCGTCTTCCCATACCTGGCGCTCGCGGCGCTGATCGCGGCCTGCGCGCTCGCGCGCTACGTGGTGCGGCGCAACCCCGACGCCGGCGCGGGCGAGGGGCGCGAGCTGCCGGAGGCGTGACCTGGAGGTCTCGCCGGCCGCTCGCAGACGCTTGGGCCGCGCCTGTCCCCGCTCAAGAGCGCCGGCGCCGATTCCGAGGTATGGGCGATGCGGCTCACAGCACGCCGGCCCTTCTCGCGCGCGCGTCCCGCTGCGGCGACGGCGGTGCCGGACGGCCCGCCGCGCGGCGGCGCGGCGGCGGTGGGCACGCTCGGGCGCCACCTGCTCGCCGGGCGCCCTCCGGTGGTGTGGTCGCTGGCGCTGCTGTTCGCCTTCAAGAGCCTCGTGGCGTTCGCGATCGTGGCGTTCCCGCTCAGCTCGTACGAGCCCACCCGCGTGCTGGCGGCGGGCGGCGCGATCACGCTGATCGCCGCCGCCGGCGTGTGGCTGCTCGGCTCGCGGATCTCGATGGCCGGGCTGGAGCTGCTGGCGGGGGTGGGCGTGCTGGCGGCCAGCAGCCTGGTGGCGCAGGCGCGCACCACCGGCGGCATGATGGTCGCGGCGTTCGCCTATCCGTGGGTGGCGATCTACGCGGCGCACTTCTTCCCGCGGCGCGTGGTGAACGCGCTCGGCCTGCTGATCTCGATCGGCTTCGCGGCGGGGCTGGCGCTCGACGGCCTGCCCAACGCGCCGATCTACTGGTTCGTGGTCACGGCCACCGTGTGGTCCATCTGCGTGGTGCTTGCCGGGCTCAGCGAGGACCTGCGCCGCCAGGTCAGCACCGACCAGCTCACCGGCGCGCTCAACCGCGCGGGGTTCGCGGCGGCCGCTGCGCGCGAGCGCGCGATCGCCGATCGCAGCGGCGCGCCGCTGACCGTCGCCGCGATCGACCTCGACGACTTCAAGCAGATCAACGACTGGGCGGGCCATGCCGCCGGGGACCGCGTGCTGGCGAGCCTCGCCGGGGCCTGGCGCGCGCGCCTGCGACCCGGCGACATCCTGGCGCGCCACGGCGGCGACGAGTTCGTGCTGTTGCTGCCGTGCACCTCCGAGCCGCAGGCGCAGGCGGCGCTCGCGCGACTGCACGGCGAGGAGCAGCCGCTCGGCTGGTCGGTGGGCATCAGCGAGTGGCTGCGCGGCGAGGAGCTAAGCGTGGCGCTGGCGCGCGCCGACACGCGCCTCTACGAGGCGAAGCTCGCCAAGCCGCCCGGCTCGCTCGACCGCGGCGTGAGCCTGCTGGCGCGGCTCGCCGGCGCGCCGGGCATGGGCGGCGCGCGCCCCTAGGCGGCCCTCCTCCCGCGCGCCGCGCAGCGCGGCCGCACACCCCGCGCTCAGATGCCGAGCAGCGCTGGCGGCGGCTCGAGCGAGCGAGCCGACTCGGCGCCTGCGCGAGCGTCGTCGGGGTCGTCGTTTTTCGATGAGAGGGGTCGCGCGTGCCGGGCCGGGCGGGCGGCGGATCGCGCTCGCGCCGGTGCGGGCGTGCGCGGGCTAGGGAGAGCGGTCCTCCACGACCACGCGCACGGTGCGCAGCAGGCGGTCGCTGGCGCCGCGCACGCTGCCGCCCAGCTCGAGCGTCTGGCGCACGTAGGCCAGCGTCTCCGCGCTGAGGCGCTCGCCGGGCAGCACGTTGGGGATGCCCGGCGGGTAGGTGGCGAGCGACTCCGCGGCGATGCGCCCCACGGCCTGCGCCGCGGGCACCACTTCCTGCGCGCCCAGGTAGGCCTCGCGCGGGGTCATCGCGAGCTCGCCCCACGGCGGCGGCGGCGCGAAGCTCGCGCCGGCGGCGCCGGGCGCCGGCCCCACCTCGCGGGCCACCGCCCGCAGCGCCTCCACCAGCCGCGCGGCCTCCGGCAGGCCGCGCTCGCCCATGCCGAACACGGCGACCAGCACGTTCTCGCCGTACAGCTCGAGGTTGATGTCGTCGCGTTCGCGCAGCAGCGGCGCCAGCTCGTAGCCGCTGGCGTCCACGCCGCGCACGTCGACCGCCAGGCGCAGCGGGTCGTACGCGAACACCCCTGGGCGGCCGGCGATGCGCTCGTCGAGCACGTCGAGGCCGTCGATCGCGCGGATCTGCTCGCGCGCCAGCGCCAGCGCCGCCATCGTCTCCGCCAGCAGCTCGCGGCCGTGCACCGCGGCCTGCCGGCGGGCCGCGTCGAGCGAGCCGTACAGCAGCGAGTTGGGGCTGGTGGACTCCGTCAGCGTGACCGCGCGGTCGACCGTGTCGGCGTCGATCAGGCCACCGCCCTCGCCGAGGTGCAGCATCGCCGACTGGGTGAGGCTGCCGACGATCTTGTGCGTGCTGGAGATCACCAGGTCGGCGCCGCAGGCGAGCGCGTGCCGGGGGAGATCCTCGTGGAAGGCCAGGTGGGCGCCCCACGCCTCGTCGACCACCAGCGGCACGCCGGCGGCGTGCGCCACCGCGGCCAGCGCGGCCACGTCGGCGACCGCGCCGAAGTACGTGGGCGAGACGACCCACGCGGCCACCGCGCGCGGCGTGGCGGCGAGCGCGCGCTCGAGGCTCTCCGCGGCGAGGCAGTGCGCGATCCCCAGCTCGGCGTCGATCTCCGGCGCGACGAAGGTGGGGCGCATGCCCGACAGCACGAGCGCGTCGATCACGCTCGAGTGCGCGTTTCGCTGCACCACCACCTCATCGCCGCGATGCGCCAGCGCGAGGCCGGCGGCGAGGTTGCCCTGCGAGGCGCCGTTGACGAGGAACCAGGCGCGGCGCGCGCCCCACGCCTCCGCCGCGAGGCGCTGCGCCTGCTCGAACGGGCTGGGATCGACGCCCACGTCGATGCCGTAGGTGAGCGCGGGTATGTCGAGGCTCACCGCGCGCTCGCCGAGCGCCTCCAGCAGCCCGGGGTCGGCGCCGGGGCCGCCCTTGTGCCCCGGCACATGCAGGCGCGCCGGGCGGCGTCCGGCGTACCGGCACAGCGCATCCAGGTAGGGCGTCTGCAGCTGACGCTCGTTTGTCACACGAAGCTCGCAAGTGTGTCCGCTGTGAAACCGAACTGTGCCAGCAGTGCGCCTTTCTCCCAGGTTCGCTTGCGGGCGCCGCCGCTGCGAACTAGCTTGAGCTGGTCCTGACAGTAGCGGCCCGGCGGTGCGCCAACACCCCGGGCCCGGCACCGAGTCGCTCAGCCTCGATGCCCGTCGATTGTCCCTCAGCGCGCCCTTCGGCGCGCGCCGGCGGACGCGACCGGAGCGGGCTGCGACCCGGCGCCTCGACCACGAGGAGGCCGCATGCAGCGCCGAGACCCCAAGCCGCCCCCACCGCCGACGCCGCCGGCGAGCGACGAGCTCGTGCTCGCGGCCGTAGAGCGAGCGGTGCGCCACCAGCCGCACGCGATCGGCTCCGCGCCGGCCGCGCGCGCCTGCGGCGTGCCGGTGTGGACGATCCTCGAGCACCTGCAGCTGGCGCGCCGCTCGGCGCAGGCGCGACACGTGCGCGCACGGCTCGCGGCGCTGCTGGCCGACGGCGCGCTGGAGAGCGAGCGCCGCCACGGCGTGCAGACCTGGGGGCTCGCCGCGGAGGGCGAGCAGCGCCTGCGCAGCGCGCGCCGCGGCGGACAACTGCCCGCGCTGCCGGAGTCGCCCCAGCACCGCGCCTGGCGCAACGCGCGCGCGCTCGCCGCACAGGAGATCGAGCGCCTTCGCGGCGAGGTCGAGCTCTGCTGCGAGCGCGCGCGGGCGCTGCTCGGAGCCGAGGCGCCGGCGCCCTCCGACGCCTGGCTCGAGCTCGCGGAGCGGGCCTCGCGCGCCCTCAAGATGCTCGCCTCGGCCAGCCACTGCCTGTACGAGTGGGCCGAGCCGGACGAGGCTCGCGCGGACGTGGACGAGCGCGTTGAGAGCTCGGACGCGGCGCTCTCCGAGGACGCGCGCAGGCGCGTGCAGGCGCGCCGCGCGGGGCGCCGCAACATCCGTCTGTGGCGGGGCGAGCAGTCGCCCTGAGGCCGCTGGGCCTTTGCTAGTGTGGCCGCGGGGTGGCGTGCTGAGGCGCAAGCAGGGCAGAACCGACACCGGCGCACGCGGCGAGCGCGGGCGCTTCACGCGGGTGCCGGCCCCCGCGGGGCAGTTCGAGGAGTGGCAGATCGCGCTGCACGGCAGGCGTGTGATCTACCGCATCGCCGGCAGCGGACCGCCGGTGGTGCTGATCCACGGCATGCTCAACTCCTCCAGCCACTGGCAGGCGGTGGCGCTCGACCTGGCGCGCGACCACACCGTGATCGCCCCCGACCTGATCGGGCACGGCGACTCCGCGGCGCCGCGCGGCGACTACTCGCTGGGCGCGCACGCGGCCAGCATCCGCGACCTGCTGGCGGCGATCGGCGTGGACCGCGCCACGGTGGTGGGCCACTCGCTGGGCGGTGGCGTGGCGATGCAGTTCTTCTACCAGTTCCCCCAGCGCGTGGAGCGCCTCGTGCTCGTCTCCAGCGGCGGCCTCGGCCGCGAGGTCAGCCCGCTGCTGCGCTCGGCCGCGCTGCCCGGTGTCTCCGCCCTGCTTTCGCTCACGATCCACCCGCGGCTGATCGGCGCGATGACCGCCGCCGGCGCGCGCATGCGCGCGCGCGGCCTCGGCGCGGGCGTGCACCTGCAGGCGATCGCGCGGGCGCTGCGCCCGCTGGAGAACGGCGACGCGCGCCAGGCCTTCCTGCACACGCTGCGCGCGGTGATCGACGCGCGCGGCCAGCGCGTCAGCGCGACCGACCGCCTGTACCTGCTCGACAGCATGCCCACGCTGGTCGTGTGGGGCGAGCGCGACAACACGATCCCGCTGGCGCACGGCCGGAGCACGCACGAGGCGATCCCGCACAGCGTGTTTCGCACGCTCCCGCGCGCGGCGCACTTCCCGCACCTGGAAGATCCGGAGGGCCTCGCGACGGCGCTGCGCGAGTTCATCGCGACGAGCGCTCCGGGGCTGATCGAGGACGCCGACTGGGGCGCGGTGCTGGCGCGGCGCTCGCCGCGCTCGCGCCGGGACGTGGCCGCCTAGCGTCTCGCTCAGGCGGAGGGCTCGGCGCGCCAGGAGGGCGGGTAGGGCAGCGGCGAGAGCTTCGCTTCGAGCTGCTCGCGCATCGGCTGGAACGGCGGCGGCAGCGACAGGCCCTCCCCCAGATGCGCCTCGTCCTCGTCAACGGCGAAGCCGGGGCCGATCGTGGCGAGCTCGAACAGCACGCCGCTCGGCTCCAGGAAGTACACCGATTTGAAGTAGTAGCGTTCGATCACCGGCGTGGGTCGCGCGCCGGCCTCGAGCACGCGCGTGCGCCACGCCTCCAGATCGTCGGGCTGGGAGGCGAAGGCGACGTGGTGCACGGTGCCCGCGCCCTGCGAGCGGCGGATCTCCGGCGGCGCCTGGTCGTAGGCGTAGAAGCTGCCGCGGCGCTCGCCGCGCACCTCCCAGTGCTCGCCCTCCCCTCGCGCGAACCCCAGCGCCTCGCCGAGCAGGCGCTCGCTGCGCAGCGGCGCGTTGCTGTAGGCGCGCACGCCCTCGAATCCCTGCAGCGCGTGCTCGGCGGGGATCTCCGGCGAGCGCGCGCTGAGCGGCTCGTCGGCGACGCTGGCGCGCACGAGCTCGTGCTCGAGCCCCTCCGGGTCGGCGAACAGCAGGCTGCCGCCGGCCAGCTCCGCGCGCACGCCGTTGGCCGACAGCCGCTCCTCCCAGAACTCGAGCGCCTCGCGCGAGCCGACCCGCCACACGATCCTGTGGACCATGCCCGCGCCGGCGATGCCGCGCGCGGCGCCGGGGTACTCGAAGAACGTGAGGTCCATGCCCGGCGAGCCGTGCTCGTCGCCGTAGAAGAGGTGGTACATGGTGGGTTCGTCCTGGTTCACGGTCCGCTTGACCATGCGTAGGCCGAGCACGCCGGTGTAGAACTCCACGTTGCCGCGGGCGTCCCCCGTGATCGCGCTGATGTGATGTATGCCCTCGAGCTTCATGGCCCAGCCTCCTCACTCTACGGGGCCTCCGCGTGCGACGCCGTGACGGCGCTCGCCCGCATCCCCTGCGCCGCGCCGGCCGATGCCTGACGGCTCGCTGATCGCGCGCTTCGGACGCGCACGGCGGGACGCGCGGCTGGCGGTGCTGGAAGGGCTGCACCCGCTCAAGCACGCGCTGCGCTTCCACGCCGAGGTGCTCGAGGCGGTCACGCCGGACGCCGCCGGGCTCGCGCGGCTCGCCGCGGAGCTCGCGCCGGATCTGCTCGAGACGCTGCCGCGGCTGGTGCGCGAGATCGACCGCGACGTGTTCGCGCAGCTCTCCCCGCTCGCGCCCTCCACCGGCGTGATGGCGCTGGCGCAGCGCCCCGCGGTCGACGTGCGCGCGCTGCTGGACGAGCCGCGGGACGCCCCGCTGGTGCTGCTAGAGGACCCGCGCGACCTCGGCAACCTGGGCGCCTGCGTGCGCGTGGCCGCCGCCGCCGACGCGGCCGGCGTGCTCACCGGCGGCAGCCACGACCCGTGGCACCCGGACGCGCTGCGCGGCGCGGCGGGGCTGCACTTCGCGCTGCCGGTGGTGCGGCTGGAGCGCCCGCAGGCGCTGCTGGAGCCCACGGGGCACACGGGCGGCGGCGACGCGCGCGGCGGGCGCCCGCTGCTGGCGCTAGACCCTGCGGGCGAGCCGCTCGACCCGGCCTCGCTGCCGCCGCGCGCGCTGCTCGCCTTCGGCACCGAGCGCCACGGCCTCAGCGACGGCCTGCTCGAGGCCGCCGAGCGCCGCGTGAGCATCCCGATGCGCGCGGGCGTCTCGAGCCTCAACCTCGCCACGTCGGTCGCCGCCGTGCTGTTCGCGCGTCGCTTCGCCGAACGCGCCGGCGGGCACTGACGCCGCGCGGCGGGCGCGCCTTGGCCAGCCTCCGCGAGACTCGGCGTGCCCGCGGCCCTGCTTCGCCGCGCGCTGCTCAGGCGGCGCTCGGCGCGCTCGCCTCCTGCACCCCGTCGAGCAGCAGCCAGTTGCCGCGCAGGGCCTCGCCGGCGCGCGCCAGCATGCGCTCGGCGTGCTCGGCGGGATCGTGCTCGAGCTCGGACAGCAGGCGCGCGATCAGCTCGCGCCCCTCGCGCGCGTGCTCGACGTCGCGGTGGCTGTGGAGGCGGAAGTACTCGGTGGCGGGCCCTTCGGCGCTGAAGCCGTAGTGCTCGACCAGGCCGGCGAGCTTGGTGGCGGACACCTGCGGCTGCCCTGCCTCGATCGCGTACAGCACCGCGAGCTGCTCGAGCAGGTCCTCGCCGGCGCGCCAGGCGTGCGCGCAGGCGCGCGTCTGCGCGAGTCGCGGCTCCCCCGCGAGCGCCCCGGCCTCGGCGCCGGCGGCGAGCGCGAAGCGGTCCCACAGCGCCACGTGCGCGGCCTCCTCGCGAGCGTGCGCGCGCAGCTCCTCGGCCTCGACCGAGCCGGGCGCGCGGCGCGCGGCGCGTTCGGCGGCGCTTGCGGTGGCGTCGGCCAGCGCGAGCACGGCGTGGCGGTACTCGCCGGCGTAGCGCGCTAGCTCGCCGGCCTTCAGCCGGCCCGCGCTCCAGCGCCGGTAGAACGGATGCTCGAGCACGTCCAGTTCGCGGCGTTTCTGATCCAGCCCGGCCAGGACGTCCATACGCGTTCCCTTCTGTTGAGATGGCTTGCTCGGCAGGAGATCGGCTGCCGAGGGAGAAACCTACGCTTTTAGCGAGGTCTTCGCGGCCCGGCACTGGACCCGCGTCCGCCCGGTGTGCGAAGGTGCTCGCGGGAGCTGCCCGCGAGGGCGCAGGGTGTGAACAGATGACCGTGATCATCGCTTCGGTGCTCGGCTTGTTCGCTTTCAGCGTGACGCTGGTGCTCGCGCTGGGGCGCGCGGCGGCGCTGGCCGACCGCGACGCCGAGCGGATGCTGCACGAGGCGCTGCTCGAAGACCCCTCGCCGGCGATCATGGCCCGCCGCCAGAGCCACGGCGGGTTGGCGCGCGGGCGCTCGGCGCGCACGCGCGGGTATGCTGCGCGGCGCGATGAGCGAAGTGGTGCGTACCCCTGAGGGGGCGCTGGAGGACCTGCCCGACTTCCCGTTCGAGGCGCGCTACCGCGAGCTCGACGGACTGCGCCTGGCCCACGTGGACGAGGGCGAGGGCGCGCCGGTGGTGTTCTTCCACGGCGAGCCGACGTGGTCGTTTCTGTGGCGCAAGGTGATCCCGCCGGTGCGCGACGCGGGCTTTCGCTGCATCGCCCCTGACCTGGCCGGCTTCGGGCGCTCGGACAAGCCCACCGACGTCGGCTTCTACAGCTACGACCGCCACACGGCGCTGGCGGGCGCGCTGCTGGAGCAGCTCGATCTGCGCGACGCGACGGTGGTGGTGCACGACTGGGGCGGGCCGATCGGGCTGCGCATCGCGGTGGAGCAGCGCGAGCGCGTGCAGCGGCTGGTGATACTCGACACGGGCCTGTTCACCGGCCATCAGCACATGAGCGAGGCGTGGATGAGGTTCCGCGACTTCGTGGAGCGCACCGAGGACCTGCCGGTCGGCTTCCTGGTGCGCGGCGCATGCAAGCGCGACCCCGGCGAGGCGGTGATCGCGGCCTACGACGCGCCCTACCCCGACGCCGCCTCCAAGGCCGGCGCGCGCGCCTTCCCGCTGATGATCCCGCTCGCGCCGCAGGCGCCGGGCGCGGACGCGGGCCAGCGCGTGCTGGCGGCGCTGCGCGGCGATCGCCGCCCCACGCTGATGCTGTGGGCCGACTCCGACCCGGTGCTGCCGCTGTCTACCGGCGAGCGCTTCGCCGAGGCGATCGGCCGCGAGCCGCCGCGCACGATCCCCGATGCCGGCCACTTCCTGCAGGAGGACCAGGGCCCGCTGATCGGCGAGCTCGTCGCCGACTGGCTCAGTCGCGGCTCGGCTGCGTGATGCGCGCGCGCTCCGGCTCCTGCCCGGGCGACTGCACGGGCGGCTCCTCCGCGCGGGACGCGGCGAGCGCGCGCTCGGGGCGCGCGGCGAGCGCGGGCTCGGAGCTGGAGGCGCGCAGTTCGTAGCGCCGGCGCGCGCCGTGGTCGGCGCCGGCCAGCACCTGGTCGGCCTTGATCGCGCGCGCCATGCCCTCGGCCAGGCGCCGCGGCAGCAGGCTGCCGACGGTGAGCTGGCGCTTGGCGGACTTCGGCACCCACACGTCCACGGTGCCCCAGCGCAGCGCCTCCACGATCGCGTCGGCCACGTCGCTCGGCTCGAGGCTGCTCATGCCGCGGGCCTTGCCCAGGCCGGAGCCGAGCTCGGTGTTGACCGCGTAGGGCATCACGTAGCTGACGTCCACGTGCGCTCCCATCAGGCGCAGCTCGCCGCGCACCGCCTCGCTGAGCCCCACCACCGCGTGCTTGGTGGCGGAGTAGGTGGCGCCGCCGGGCGCGCCGAACTTGCCGGCCTGCGAGGAGATGTTGACGATGTGGCCGCGGTCGCGCTCGAGCATGCGCGCCAGCGCCAGCTTCATGCCGATGATCACGCCGTGCAGGTTGATGTCGACCATCCGCTGCGCGGTCAGGTCGTCCTCGTCCAGGAAGCGCCCGATCTGCATGATGCCGGCGTTGTTGACCAGCACGTCGAGCGGGCCCAGCTGGGCCTCCGCGCCGTCGAGGAAGGCGGCGAACGACTCGCGGTCGGTCACGTCCAGCGCCAGCGCGACGGCGCGCCCGCCGAGCTCGGCGGCGGTGGTGGCGGCGGCCTCGAGGTCGACGTCGCCGATCGCCACGCGCATGCCCCGGCGCGCCAGCGCGGCGGCGGTGGCGCGCCCGATGCCGCGCGCCGCCCCGGTGATCGCGACCGTCTGTCCGGCGAGGATGCGGGGCTGCCTGGCCATCGGCCTAACGCTACCGTGTTTGGCCAGCCAGCCAGGCAGCGGCCGGCGCGGTAGTAGGCTCTGCTGATGCCGTATCTGCGCACCGAAGGGCAGCGCCTGGCCTACACGGAGTACGGCGGCGGCCCGGCTGCGGTGAGGAGCGGCGGCGGGCGCGGGCGCACGGCGCGCAGCGCGCAGGGGGCGGGCAGGCCGCTGATCCTGCTGCACGGCCTGCTGCTCTCCCAGGAGATGCACAAGCCGCTGGCCGAAGCGCTGGCGGCGCACGGCAACCGCGTGATCACGCTGGACCTGCTCGGTCACGGGCACTCGGACCGCCCGCGCGATATGTGGCGCTACTCGATGCCGACATACGGCAGGCAGGTGGTGGCGCTGATGGACCACCTGCAGCTCGAGCAGGCGGTGGTGATGGGCACCTCGCTCGGCGCCAACGCGGCGCTGGAGGCGGCGGCGCAGCGTCCCGAGCGATTGCGCGGCCTCGTGATCGAGATGCCGGTGCTGGACAACGGCCTGCTGTGGAGCGCGCTGACGTTCACGCCGCTGCTGGTGGCGCTGACCTTCGGCGAGCCGGCGATGAAGCTGCTGGCGCGAGGGGCGCGAGCGGTGCCGCGGGCGCTGCTGCCGCACTACGGCAACGTGCTGCTGGACCTGGTGAGGCAGGAGCCGGGGCCCGGCGGCGCGCTCCTGCAGGGCCTGTTCTTCGGTCGCATCGCGCCGCCGCGCGACGTGCGCGAGACGCTGACGATGCCGACGCTGGTGCTGGGACACCCGCGCGACCCGGTGCACCCGTTCTCCGACGCGGGCATGCTGGTCAAAGAGATGCAGGACGCGCGCCTGCTGCAGGCGCATTCGATCGTGGAGCTGCGCCTGCAGCCGCAGCGCCTGACGGCGGAGATCGCGGCCTTCCTCGACGAGGTCTGGGGAGGGCGCGCCGCCAGGCGCAGCGCGCCTGGCGCCAAGCGCCCCGCCCGCCGCGCCAAACGCGCTTAGCTCTTCTTGGTGGGGAACAGTTCGAGTTCGTTCACGCTGACGTGGCCGGGCGCTTCGACGGTGCCGAGCGCTGCAGCCGGCGCCTTGCTGATCCACAGCGTGATGTAGGTGAAGGCCTTGCGCTGGTCGCGCAGCTTGAGGCGCAGCTTGCGCTTCTTGACCACGTGCGGCGCGCTCAACGGCGTCCACGCCGGGTCGGTGATCGATTCCGGCGCGGTCTTGGTCTGGGCGCCGTAGACCTGCACGGTCATGCCGGCGGTGGAGGTGATGAGTTGCAGCACCGCCACCTTCTGCTTGGCCTTCAGGTCGACGAGCAGGCCCTCGGCCATCCTGGGCGCGCTCGCGGGGTTGACCTGTGCGGTCCAGGCGGTGGCGTGGTCGCCGTCGATCGCCCTGCTGGGGTCGCCGAATTCGCCGGCGGGGTAGCCGTAGGGGTCGTAGGTGGAGGCGGCGTCGGTGTCGAGCAGGATCGCCGCCTGCTGGGATTCTTCGCCGGCCTGTTCGCCGGCGGCGGGCGCGGTGGCGCCGGGGGTGGTGGCGCCGGGGGCGCTGGCGGCGGGCGTGCTGGGGGTGGTGGTGCTTGCGCCTTTGGGCGTGACGGCGGCGAGCGGGATCTTGGGCGGTTTGGCGGCGGTGCTGGGGAGCTTGGCCGTGGGCGTGCTGGCGGCGCCGCCGGGGGTGGCCGGGGTGGTGGTGGGCGCGGTGGCGGCCGGGCTGGAGGCGGTGGGGGCCTGCGCAACCACGTCGGTGAGCACGTGCGGGGACGGGGCTCCTTTGCCGATCGCGGCGACGGCTGCGGCGGCGGCGCCGAGCACCAGCACGGCGACCGCGGCGGCGGCGGCGCTGGCGCGCCAGGAGCTCGTGCCAAGGCTGCCGGGCGCGCCCTGCCCGCAGCTCAGGCACCACTCCTGCGCGGGCGCGAGCTCGGCGCCGCAGTTGGCGCACGCGCGCACGGGGGCGCGACGCGGGTCGTGGCTCTCGCCGCCCGCCGCGGGGACGGTCGCCTCGGCGTCCTGCGGCTGCGTCTGCGCCTGCCCGTCCGCGGAGGCCTGCGGCGGATCGGTGAGCGTGGTGCTCATCGCGCCAGATTCTAGCCCCGGACGATGTCGCGGCCCGTCGGTTGCAGCCGCTCGTCCAGCTCCAGCTGCCAGTAGTAGCGGCTGAAGGTGAGGCCCTCCTGGAACTCGCCGACGTGCGGCTCGACGGGCTCGCCGGCGGCCATGCGCACGATCAGCTCGGGATAGCTGCGCCCCGGCGGCGCAGCGTAGGCGGGCGCGGGGAAGGCCCCGCCGAAGCGGGTGTTGACATCGGTGATGGCGACGCCGATGTCGGGGTCGCGGAACACCTGGATGGTGGCGGGGCCGGCGACGCGCAGCGCCTCCATCACCGCGCGGCCGAGCTCGATCAGCTGCTCGTCGCGCACCACCTGCCCCTTGATCGACTCGCCGCCGCGCGACTCGAGCATGGTGCGGGGGATGGCGTTCAGGCAGCGCCCCTCGCGGTCGCCGAGGCAGTCGATCGACAGCTCGGGGCCGCCCATGGCGCGCTGGACCATCACGGGCTCGGCGCGCGGAAGCCCGAGCGGGCGCGCGGCCTGGGGCGCGTTCTGCACGTAGTCGACGAACAGCCGCGCCTGCGCGGGCGTGTGCGCGACGTGGATCGAGCGCGCGCCGGAGCCGCGCCGCGGCTTGACCATGACGGGGTAGTCGAGGGCGTCGAGGTCGTGCTCGGGCAGCACGGTGGGCGGCGAGGGCAGCCCGTGCGCGGTCAGCAGCAGGTGCGCCTCGTACTTGTCGTAGGTGGCGCGGGCGACCTCCGCGGAGGGCACCAGCGCGGGCAGCTGGCCGCGCTCGCGCGCGCGCGAGAGCACCTCGATGTCGAGGTCTGTGAGCGGCAGCACCACGCCGACGCGGTGGCGCTCGCACAGGCGCTGCAGCGCGGGCACGTAGTCGGGGTCGGCGATCAGCGGCACCGCCTTGCGCGCGTGCGCGGCGTACTGCGCGGGCGCGAGCGGCGAGGGGTCGGCGGCGACGGTGTGGGTGAGCGCGGCGAAGCAGGAGACGATGTCGTAGCGCTTGCCCACGCCCGTGAGCAGCACCCCCGGTGTGGCGCCGATCACAGCTGCCCCTCCCAGCCGCCGGCCTCGCCCTTGTAGAGCCCGGCGCCGCCGAGCACGATCGCGACGGTGCGCCACAGGATCCTCAGGTCGAGCGCCAGCGAGCGGTGCTCGATGTAGTAGAGGTCGAGCTCGATGCGCTCGGCCCAGGGCAGCGAGGCGCGCCCGTTGACCTGCGCCCAGCCGGTGATGCCGGGCTTGACCGCGAGCCGCCCGCGCTGGCGCTCGCTGTACCGGGCGACCTGCGCGGGCAGCGTGGGGCGCGGCCCGATCAGCGACATCTCGCCGCGCAGCACGTTGAGCAGGTTGGGCAGCTCGTCGATCGAGGTGCGCCGCAGCAGCGCGCCGACGCGGGTTATGCGCGCGTCGTGCTCGTTCACCGCCAGGCCGGCGCCGACGCGCTCGGCGCCGTCGACCATGGTGCGCAGTTTGAGCACGTCGAACTCGCGTCCGTGCAGGCCGCTGCGGCGCTGGCGGTAGATCGCCGGGCCGGGCGACTCCAGGCGGATCGCGATCGTCGCCGCGGCCAGCGCCGGGGCGCTCAGCACGAGCGCGGAGGCGGAGACGACGATGTCCAGGAGCCGGCGCAGCACGGCGCGGATTGTGTCAGCGGCGCGCTCGCGGGGGTCCGCTCGAGGCGCCGGCGGCCATGCGCCCGACCGGCCGGTGGCTAGGCGGCGATGGGGCGGCGCAGCGTGAAGTCGCGGCACACGGGGCAGTCCGGCCGGCCGTGGGAGGCGCACAGCGGGCCGCTGCGCTCGAGGCCGAGCTCCCGCCGCGAGCGAGCCCTTTCTTCACGATCCCAGCAGTCCGCGAGGCGCGCCTGCTGTGCCTTCTGCGCAGCGATGGACATGGCGGGAACCTGCGGATGCTGTGCGGACGGCTCTGCCACTGCTCCTCCTGCCTGCTGCTCCTGCGCCGCGCCCGGTGCCCCCAGCGACCAGCGCTGCTGCCTGGGATCGATGTTAGCAGTTGCGCACTGAAAGGCTTGATTTGCTGACCACATTGCTCCGTTGCAGGGGCTGCGAGCGCACGAAAACGTCGGTTCCCGCCACAGAAATGACGCTTTGTTTCTTTGGTATATTGGGCCGCGTGGCCGCGGATCGCCGCCCTCTGGACGCGACCGACGAGAGGCTGCTCGGCCTGCTGCGCGAGGACGCGAGGCGGACGGCCGCTGCGCTGGCGGAGCAGCTGGGGGTGTCGGCGGCCTCGGTGAGGCGCCGCCTGGCGCGCCTCGAGCAGGGCGTGATCGCGGGCTACACGGTGGTGCTCGACCACGACCGGGTGGGGCCCTCGGTGCAGGCCTACGTGGAGCTCGACTTCTCGGCGGACACCGACGTGAGCCGCTTCCTGGCGGAGGCGGTGAAGCGCCCGCAGGTGCGCGAGGCCTCGACGCTGGCGGGCCATCCGGACGCGATCCTGCGGGTGCGCGTGGGCAGCAACGACGACCTGCGCGAGCTGGTGACGGAGCTGCGCAAGGACCACCGCCACGGGCGGGTCACCGGCAGCAAGATCCTGGTGGCGCTGGGACGCCAGCGCCACCAGCCGGGGCGCGGCGGCTAGCGGGCGTGCACGCGCCCGAACGTCCCCCGCCCGCGCCGGGCCCGGCGCGGGACCTCAGCGCGTGCCCTCGGCGACCTCCCAGGAGGCGGAGGTGCCGTGGCGCAGCCAGTCCCACAGGCCGGCGGCGGGCGAGGCGGTGGTGAGCACGTAGTAGCGGGCCAGGCGCGGCAGGCGCAGCGGCACGAGGCCCGCGAGCGCGGCGCAGGCGAGCACGAGCGCCTGCAGGCAGAGCGTGAGCGTGTAGGGGAGGCCGCGGCCGGCGGCGACGAGCCAGATGTTGGCGGCGAGCACGACGACGTGCAGCAGCGGCGTGGCGTAGCGCAGCAGCCGGTGGGAGAGGATCATGAGCGCGTAGCCGGGGGTGTAGCCGCGCGGGGAGAGCATGCCGCCGCGCAGCACGATCGGCCAGGTGTGGCTCATCATGCGCCGCTTGCGGGCGAACTCGCCGCCGAGCGAGGGCACCATCTTCTCGCTGGCGCGCGCGGCGGGCACGTAGACGGCGCGGCGGCCGCGCTTGACGACGTTGAAGGGCAGCGACAGGTCGTGGCCCATGATCGGATCGACCACGATGTAGGAGGCGCGCGGGGTGGCATAGATGGCGCCGTTGCCGGCGGTGATCGAGGACAGCTGCGACTCGAGCGCGCGCACGGCGAGCTCGTAGCGCCAGTAGACGCCCTCCTGGTTGCCGCCGCGGGCGGCGGCCTGCACGAAGCGCACCTGCCCGCAGGCGTAGCCGACGCGCGGGTCGGCGAACGCGGCGACGAGCTCGCGCGCGGCGCCGGGCTCCCACAGCGCGTTGGCGTCGGAGAAGGCGACGATCTCGCCGCGGGCGCACGCGACGGCGGCGTCCTGGGCGCGCACCTTGCCGCCGCGCGGCAGCTCGAGCACGAGGTCCGCGCCGGCCTCGCGCGCGCGGGCGGCGGTGCCGTCGCCGCAGCCGTCACAGGCCACGATCACCTGCAGCAGCTCGCGGGGGTAGTCGAGCGCGAGCGCGTTGGCGACGCGCTGCGCGATCACGCCCTGCTCGTCGTGCGCGGCGACGATCAGCGACAGGCTGGGGAGGGAGTCTCTATGAGCTGCGCCCCTGCCGGGGCTCCGCCGCGCCGGGCCCGCACCGTGCCGGGGCGGGCGGCGGATCGCGGCGGCGAGCGCGAGCGCCGCGGCGTAGCCGACCTGCGTCCACAGGATCAGCGCTGCACACACCCAGAAGAGGACCTGCACCGCGAGCACGAGCGCAGATTGTGGCGAGTGGCGAGGCGCGGGCGCGCGCCGGGCGGGTAGCCTTGCGCGATGGGCTACACGATCAAGAACCTGAGCGAGACCGCCGACAGCGCGCCGCGCTTCGGCCTGGAGGAGATGGGCGAGGCGCACTTCGCCCGCGAAGAGCTGGGCGCGAGCGCCACCGGCCTGGCCTACCACGTGCTGCGTCCCGGCAAGCGCCAGCCGTTCGGCCACCGCCACCACCGGGCGGAGGAGGTGTACGTGGTGCTGGCGGGCGCCGGGCGCATGCGCCTCGAGGACGAGGTAGTGGAGGTGGGCGCGCTGGACGCGATCCGCGTCTCGCCGGAGGTGGCGCGCGCCTTCGAGGCGGGCCCCGAGGGGCTGTCGCTGCTGGTGTTCGGGCCGCACTTCGAGAAAGACGGCGAGATGCTGCAGGGGTTCTGGCAGGACTGATCCGACCCTGCGGCAGCGCGCCGCGACCGGACAGCGCGCGCCCGTGCGGCCGGCGGACGGTGGGATCGCGTCGGTCGCCGGACGGTGGGATGGCGTCGGGCGTCGGGCGGTGGGATGGCGTCGGTCGGCGGACGGTGGGATGGCGTCGGCCGGCGGCGGCGCTCAGGCGGCGAGCAGCCGCTCGTACAGCGCCAGCGTGCGCCGCGCGACGGAGTCCCACGAGTACTCGCCGGCGGCGAGCGCGGCCGCGCGGCCGCCGAGCTGCGCGCGCGCGGCGGGGTCGCCGAGCAGCTGCGCGAGCTCGCTGCGCAGCGCGGCGGCGTCGCCGGCGGGGAACGTGCGCGCGGCGCCCGTGGCGGCGATCTCGGGAAAGCCGCCGACGTCGCTGAGCAGCAGCGGCTTGGCGAAGGCGAGCGCGGTGAACAGCACGCCGGACTGGTCGATCTCGCGGTAGGGCAGCACGACCACGTCGGCCCTGCGAAAGCAGGCGCGCAGCTCGCGCTCGCCGACGTAGCGCGTCACGAAGCGCACGCCCGGCGGGGCGGAGGCGATCAGCGGCGCGACGTCCATGCGCGGCGCGCCGACGACCCACAGCTCGGCCCCGTCGATCCCCCGCCAGGCCTCGAGCAGCACCTCGATGCCCTTGTACGGGCGCATCAGCCCGAAGCAGAGGACCACGGGCGCGTCGGTCTCGGAGGGCAGCGCGGCGGCCTCGTCGGGCCCGCCCGCACGGGCGGCCCTGTCCTCGCCGCCAGGCGCGTCCTCGCCGCCAGGCGCGTCCCCGGCGAGGTGGGCGAGTACGCCGTGCGCGATCACGTGCACGCGCTGCCCGTCGACGCCCAGCTCATCGACCAGGCGCGCGCGGCCGTGCTGGCTGTGCACGACGACGGCGTCGAAGCGCCGGTACAGGCGCCGCTGCGCTGCGCGCCGGCCGGGCCCGGCCTCGCGCGGGAGTATGTCGTGGGCGGTGAGCACCAGCGCAGGAGCACGCGGCAGCAGCGGCCCGTCGAGGTGCTGCACGGGCAGCCACTGGAAGTGCACGACGTCGGCGGCGCACGCGGCGCGGCGGTAGCGCAGCATGTCGGGGACGTGCTCGGCGAGCTTGACGGCGCGCCGCGCGCGCGGGTCGCGCAGGCGCGCGGCGAGGCGGTAGAAGTCCTCGACGCGCTCATAGCCGCGGGCGGGCGCGAGCTCGCCGTGGGCGAAGCGGCTGGTGTGCAGCTCGACGCCGGCGCCGGCGCCGGCGAGCGCGGCGCACAGCGCGTGGTCGTACGGGGGCGTGTAGGCGGAGGGGTCGACGACGTGCACGCGCATGGCCGCGACGCGCTCAGCTGCGCTCGGAGATCACCAGGCGCAGCGAGCCGGCGAAGCTGTGCTGCTCGCGCAGGTGACCGTGCTCGGCGTCCCAGGCGCCGGAGTGCAGGGCGTCGGCGAGCCTGGCGACGATGCGCTGCTCGACGCCGGGCTCGAGCAGCGCCCACATCGACTGCGCGCTGCGCACGGCGGGGTCGAGCAGCGCCTCGGGGCGGTTCCAGAACGACTCGAAGAAGCCGTCGGCGCAGTCGGCTGGGGTGGGGATCGACTCGATCCGGGTGTGCCCGCCGAGGTCGGCCGCGACCTCCTCGGCGGAGCGGAAGCGGGGGCGCTCGAGCGCCACGCCCTCCCGCAGGAACTCCTTCTGCCACTCCGCCAGCGCGTCCAGCTCGAATGTGAGCACGACCACCGGCCCGCGCGCTACGCGGCGCATCTCCGCCAGGCCGGCGGCGGGGGAGCGCCAGTGGTGCACGGTCACGCACGCCATCGCGGCGTCGAAGGCGTCGTCGTCGAAGGGCAGCGATTCGGCGTCGGCGTCGATCGCGGGGGCGGCGCCGGCGGGGCGCTGGGCGCGCATCACGGCGCTGGGCTCGACGGCCAGCAGCCAGCGGTCGCGCGGCTCGTAGGAGCCGGCGCCGGCACCGACGTTGAGCACGGTGCGGGCGCCGCCCAGCGCGGCGTGGACGCGCGCGGCGATGCGCGGGTCGGCGCGGCGGTGGCGCGCGTAGGTGCGGCCGTGGCGCTCGTAGTCGACTTGACCCGGCACCGCTCAGGCCCCGGCCAGCGGCGCGACGTAGCGCAGGAACGGATCGACCGCGAGCGCACGGCCGCTGGCGCGTTCGACGAGCGGCATCGTGTCGAGGCGGCGGCCATGGCGGTGCACGCGCTCGCCCAGCCAGCGCTGGATCGGCCCGGTCTCGCCACGGCGCAGGTCCTGCTCGCGCGGGCCGATGTCGGCCTCGATCGCCTCCCACAGCTGCGCCGCGATCAGGCAGCCGAGCGCGTAGCTGGGGAAGTAGCCGAAGCTGGCGGCGCCCCAGTGCACGTCCTGCAGGCAGCCGAGCGCGTCGGAGGGGACCTCCAAGCCGAGCAGCGTCCGCATCTGCTCGCGCCACGCGCCGGGCAGCTCGGCGACGGCGAGATCGCCCTCGATCAGCGCGAGCTCGAGCTCGAAGCGCGCCACGATGTGCAGCGGGTAGGTGAGCGGGTCGGCGGACACGCGCACGAGCGAGGGCTCGACGCCGACGAGCGCGGCGTGCAAGTCGGCGGGCGCGATCACAAAGCCGGCGCCGCCCAGCTCGGCGGCGAGCACCTCGGCGAAGGCGGGGCTGCGCGCGACGTGGTTCTCCCACAGCTTGCTCTGGGACTCGTGGATCGACATGGAGGTGCCGCTGCCGAGGTTGGTGCGCTCGAGCGCGGGGTCGATCTGGCGCTCGTAGAGCGCGTGGCCGAACTCGTGCAGCGAGCTCAGCAGCGACTCCGCCTGGCCGTCGGTGTAGCGGGTGGTGATGCGCGAGTCGCCGCGGCCGATCCATGTGCTGAAGGGGTGCGCGGACACGTCCACGCGCCAGCTCGCGCTCTCCACGCCGACGCGCGCGAGCACGCCGGCGACGGCGGCCCGCTGGGGCTCCGCCGGCAGCTCCAGCGAGCGCCGCGGGGTGCGCACGCGCGCCTGCTCGACCAGCGGCGGCAGCTCGCGCGCAAGCTCGCCGAAGATGCGCCGCAGCCCGGCGGCGGAGAGGCCGTAGTCGTAGTCGCCGAGCAGCCCCTCGTACGGGCTCTGCCCGGTCTCCGCCACGCAGGCGCCGTAGGCGCGGGCGAGCTCGACGTTGCGCTCGAGCGCGGGCGCGAAGGCGGCGAAGTCGTCTTGCGCGCGCGCACGCCGCCAGACCTCCTGGCCCTCGGCGGCGGCCGCGGCGAGCTCGCCGGCGAGCTCCTCGCCGACGCGCCGGGCGCGCTCCCAGTCGCGGCGCGCGATGCGCACCACGTCGGCGTCGACCTCCCCCAGCGGCTCGCCGCCGGGGCCCGCCGCCTCGAGCTCGTCGAGCAGCTCGCCGAGCTCGGGCGCGGTGGCGCGCTCGTGGCGGATGCGGGCGAGCAGCGCGAGCTGCTGCGCGCGCGCGCCGGCGCCCTCGCTGGGCATCATCACGAGCTGGTCCCAGCCGGCGAGCATCTCGATCGAGGTCAGGTCGGCGAGCTCGGCCAGTCGCTCGCGCAGCTTTTGCAGCGCGTTCACACGCTAGAGCGTATGCATCTAGGCTGGCGCTCGGTGTCAGAGGTCGAGCTGAGCTACTGCGTGGTCAACACCTCGCAGCGGGAGCTGCTGGCGCGCGGGCTGGACGCGATCGCGCGCGAGCGCGCGCAGCTGCCGTTTGCGACCGAGACGCTGGTGCTGGACAACGGCTCGCGCGACGGCTCGGCGCAGGCGGCACGAGCGCACCCGGCGGTGGAGGAGACGATCGCGCTCGGCGAGCGGCGCGGCAAGGCGGCGAACGACAGCGAGCTGCTGCGCCGCGCGCGCGGGCGCTTCGCGCTGCTGCTGAACGAGGACTCGGAGCTCGAGCCCGGGGCCACGCTGGCGCTGTGGCAGGCGCTGCAGGCACGCCCGGAGGCGGCGCTGGCGGGCGCGCAGCTGCTGCGCCCCGACGGGTGCGCGCAGGCGTGCGCGTGGCGCTTCCCGTCGGTGTGGAGCGCGCTGGCGGGCGCGCTGCAGCTGCACCGGCTGCTGGTGGTGCAGAGCCGGGGCAGGCGCACGCGCGAGGTCGACTGGTGCCAGTCCTCGGCGCTGCTGGTGCGCCGCGCGGCGGCCGCCGAGGTCGGCTACCTGGACGAGGACTTCTTCGTGTACTCGGACGAGGTGGACTTCGCTCGGCGCCTGCGCGACGCGGGCTGGCTGAGCCTGTACGTGCCCTCCGCGCGCGCGGTGCACCACGAGCAGCTCGCCACCGGCGCGCTGCCGGAGCGGCGCATCGTGCAGCTGGCGCGCGGGCGCGAGCTGTACATGCGCAAGCACCACTCAGCGGCGGCCGCGCTGGCGGTGCGGTGGCTGACGGCGTGGAGCTACGCGCAGCGTGCGCTGGCGGCGCTGGCGCTGCCGCGCCACGACCCGCGCCGCTACTGGCTGCACGTGCGCGCCACGCTGCGGCCGGACCGCGGCGAGGGTCTCGAGGAGGCGGCCGCCGCCTACAACTCAGGCGACGGCCAGCTCGGCGAGCACGGCGTCGACGACGCCGGCGTCGAGCTGTGAGCCGGACACCCGTGCGAGCTCCGCGCAGGCCTCGCCGCGCGTGCGCCCGGGCCGGTAGGGGCGGTCGGTGACGATCGCGTCGTAGGTGTCGCAGGCGGCGATGATGCGCGCCGCCAGCGGGATGCTCTCGCCGGCGAGGCCGTCGGGGTAGCCGCCGCCGTCCCAGCGCTCGTGGCTCGCGCGCACCGCGGGCGCGAGATGCGCGAAGGCGTCGATGCGCGCCACCAGCTCGCCGCCCACGGCGGCGTGGCTGCGCATCGTCACCCACTCCTCGTCGGTGAGCGGCCCCGGCTTGAGCAGGATCTCGCTGGGCACGGCGACCTTGCCGATGTCGTGCAGCATCGCGGCGTAGCGCACGTCGCGGGCCTGCGCGGCGCTGAGCGACATGCGCAGCGCGATGCGCTCGGCCAGCTCGGCGACGTCCTCGCCGTGGCAGGCGGTGTAGTCGTCCTTGGCCTCGACCGTGCTGGTGAGCACCGCGAGCGTGGTGGTGAAGGCGGCCTCGAGGTCGGCGATCAGGCGGGCGCGGTGGACAGCCTCGCCGAAGCTCGACGCGATCGCCTCGACCAGCACCGCGTCGGTCTCGCTGAAGGCGCCGGCGTCGGTGGCCTCGATGTTGAGCACGCCCCACAGCTCGCCGTCGACCAGCACCGGCACGGACAGCTCCGAGCGCGGGTCGGTGCCGGGGTCGCGCACGATGTAGTCGCCGTCGGCGCGCGTGTCGGCCACCAGCACCGTGTGCCCCTGGCGCGCCACGCGGCCGTTGACGCCCTGCGAGACGGGCTGCTCGGTGAGCAGGAACTCGGTCATCACCTCGGCCAGCGGCCCGCGCGCGGCCACCAGGCGCAGCACCTCGTCCGCGTCGAGGCGCTGGATCGCGGCCAGGTAGAAGGCGAAGGTCTCGTGCAGCTCGTCCACCACGATCTGCGCGAGCTCCTCGACCTCGCTGCTGCTCGCCAGGCGCGTGGTCAGGCGCGCAGCCATCCGCAGCTGCTCGCGCAGGTAGGCGACCTCGCCCTTGGCGGCGATGCTCTTGACGCGCGCGTCGTCGCGGTAGCGGCGCAGCGCCTCGGCGCGGCGCTGGCGCTCCTTGGCGGACGCCCGACGAGTGGGCTTGGCGGTCAGCTCTGGCACGGCACGGCTGTCATCGGACGCGAAAGCCGCATTCTTGAGCCAAGAATCGGGAACCCTGGACGCCCCGGCGAGCGGCCGGCCGGAAACCGACGGCTGCCGGCCAAGCCACGGGCGGGCGAGGACCGCGCCGCGCGCGCCGCCGACGCCCCCTCACAGGTCCTTGAGCGGGTCCTCGGCGTACGCCTCGACCTCGCCGTGGCGCGCGCGGAAGGCGGCCACGCGCCGCCGCGCGTCGGCCGCCAGCGCGCGCGCCTGCGCGAGCTCGTGGGCGTGGAAGAAGCGCGTGCCGAGCAGCGCCGCGGGCACCAGCGCGAGCCACAGCGCGCGCAGCGCGAGGCCCGCGAAGCCGGCGGCGGGCAGCAGCAGGTCGCCGGACACGGCGACGGCGGCGAGCACGCCCGTGAGCTGCGCGAGGCGACGCCACTCGAAGCCCACCTTGAAGAGCGTGCGCGTGAGCGCGTACATCACCACGAGCATCGCGAGGTAGGCGCCGCACAGCGCCACGCCCGCGCCGGCGATGCCGAGGCCCGCGCCGGCCGCCGGCACCAGCGCCAGCAGCAGCAGCACGTTCACGGCCAGCCCGGCGGCGCCGGCGGGATAGTTGCGCGAGGTCACGCGCGCGCGCCCGGCGATCGCGACGAACACCAGGTAGAGCCCGTACAGCGCCCACCCGAGCGCCAGCCACGGCAGCGCGCGATAGGCGTCGAAGTAGCGGTGCGCGGCCAGCAGCCGCACCATCCAGCGCCCGAGCAGCGCCACCGCGCACACCACCACGCCGGTCGCCAGCGCGTAGTAGGTGGCGACCAGCGAGTACAGGCGCGCGGCCTGCTCGTCGTCCTCGATCGAGTAGGCCAGGGGCGGCCACGCGTACTGGAAGCCGCGCACCGCCACGAACACCACGGTGGCCAGCTTGATCGCGATCGCGTACTCGCCGGCGGCGCCGCGCGAGAAGACGCGGTACAGGTAGAAGCGGTCGGCGACCTGCAGCGCGTACACGCTCGCGTCGGCCGGCACGGTGGGCAGCCCGAAGCGCAGCATCGCCGCCAGGTCGTCTCGGCGCACGCGCAGCGACACGCGCCGCCGCAGCGTCCACCAGAGCGCGAGCACCACCACCGCGGAGGCGCCGAAGTTGCCGAGCAGAAGGCCGCGCGCGCCCTGCCCGGCGAACACCACCAGCGCCACCGTGAAGGCGACCGTCATCGCCACGTTGGCGCCGGAGGCGTACACGTAGGCGCGCGTGCGCTCGTCCACGCGCAGCTGCGCGTAGGCCATCTCGAGATTGGTGAAGGCCCACAGGCCCAGCACCGCGCAGTCGAGCAGCAGCGGGTCGCGGAAGCCCACCAGCAGCTCCGACAGCGGCGCCGCCAGCGCCACCGCGACGAGCGAGGCCAGCGTGGTGGTCCACGCCACCGTGGCGGTGGCGGTGCGCGCGATGCGCTCGCGCCGGGCGAGGTCCTCGTCGTCGTAGTAGAAGCGGATGAACGCTTCGCCCACGCCGCCGCGCAGCACGATGCTCGCCAGGATCACCGCCGTCAGCAGCGATTCGGCCGCGCCGTAGGCTTCGGTGCCGAGGTGGCGCGTGTACAGCGGCAGCGTCAGCAGCGCCAGCCCCTTCGCCAGGATGTCCCCGAACTGGTACGCAGCGCCGGTCGTGACGAGGCGCTTCAGGTAGCCGAGCACCGCTCAGACGCTACCTGGACGGCCGCCGGGCAAGGCACGGACACGGCGAGCGTGGCGCGCTCACGCACGTGAGCGAGCGAGGACACCGCCTCGCGCCGGGCGGCGGGCCTCCAGGCGCGCGAGCGCCACGCCGAGGGCCAGCAGCGTCCACGTGAACGGGTCTTCGAGGAAGTCGGCATAGGTCCACGTGTGCAGCACGAGCGCCGCGAAGCAGGCCGCCACAGCGATCCGCGGCGGCGAGCGCGCGGCGTCCCTGAACAGCACCGCGAAGGCGCTCACCAGCAGCGCCGCGTACAGCGCGAGGCCGATCACGCCCTGCTCGGCGGCGACCGTCACGGGGATCGTGTGCGAGGCCGAGGCGGCGTTCTCGGCGTCGGTCGAGCTGTGTCGCTTGTACTCGGTTTCGAACGAGCCCGAGCCGTAGCCCTCGAGCGGGCGTTCGGCGAACAGTTCCAGGCCGCCGCCGACGAGCGTGGCGCGGCCGCTGGTGGCGTTGGAGGCCGATCCCCGCCTGCCCTTCAGGCCGAAGTGCAGCCCCGCCGGAGCCACCAGCACGAACGCCAGCGCCGCCGCCAGCAGCGCGCACGCCGCGTACAGCGTGGGCCGCCAGCCCCAGCACCACGCCGCCAGCACCGCCAGCCCCAAAAGCAGCGCCGCGATGCTCGACTGCGAGAAGCTCGTCACCATGCCCGCCAGCAGCCACGCCAGCGCCGCGCCGCCGGCCAGCATCGTGCGTCGCGCCCCGCGCCCGCGCCCCGCCGCCTGGCCCCGCCCCGCCGCCTGGCCCCGCCCCGCCGCCTGGCCCCGCCCCGCCGTGCGCCTGCTCTCCGCCACGGGCCCGCTCCCCGCCGTCAGCACCACGCTCATCAGCGCGATCATCACCAGCGCGAGGAAGCGCCCGTAGATGCTGGGGTCGAAGAACACGGAGTTGACGCGGAAGTAGTTGGAGTACTGGTCCGCGGCCACCACCTTGGGGTTCAGCAGCAGCGACTTGCGCGCGTACTCCACGAAGCCCACGCCGGCGAACGCCACGGCCAGCGCCACCGTCACGCCGAGGCAGCGCGCGAGCAGCGCGCGCCGCCAGCGCACCTGCGCGAGCGTCAGGAACAGCAGGCCGAAGGGCACGTAGAAGAAGGCCACGTTCTCGAGCGCCTTCAGGCGGTCCGCCGAGTAGCCGATCTGCGCCGCGTAGAGCGCCACCGCGGCCGCCAGCAGCCACTCCAGGCCGCGCGGCGTGAGCCAGCTGGAGGGCGCGCGCAACCGCGGGCGCCGTTCGCCGGCGGTGGAGCCGCGCGAGTCGGCCGGCGCGGCCTGCGCCGCGGCGGACGCGCCCGCCGCGCCGCGCCCCCATGCGGCCCCGCCGGCAGCCGCTCGAGCCCGCGCCAGCCAGCTCGGCAGCAGGTGCGCGAGCGCGCCCGCGGCGATCACCAGGTACAGCGGCACCAGCAGGTTGACGGTGCGCCCGTCGGTGGCGATCGGCACGCGGAAGGGCAGCGTGAGCGCCACCAGCAGCGGGAAGGCGTCGGCGCGGCGGCGCATCAGCGCGGTCAGCACGGCGAGAACCACGGCGGCGACCGCCAGCGCCAGCGCGATCGTGCCGGCGCTCGGGAGCTTGGCCGCGAGCGCCGGCCCCGCCGCCGCGATCACGGCGCCACCAGCGTGACGCTCTGCGTGGAGTACACCGCGCTGTGGTGCGACAGCGCGATGCGCACGCGGTATTCGCCGGCGCCGGCCAGCGGGCCGCGGTTGGCGGGCGAGACGATCGGCAGGCCGCGCCGCGTGCGCGTGTACGCGTACGCGCGCGCCGCGCCGCGATGTCCGTTCCAGCGCAGCGAGAGCGTTTTGTAGCGCGGCAGCGCGTAGTCGCGCACCAGCGTCGCCACCGCGTCGCCGGCGCTGTCGACGATCGTCACCGTCACGCTTTCGGCGTGCTCCAGCTTGAACGAGATCTCGGCCCGTTTGAGGTGACCGCTGGGGAACGGCGAGAAGAACGGCGTCATGTCGAGTTCCTGCACCACGGTGGGCGTGTGCTTGAGACGCTGCGTGAGCAGGAACGCCGCCAGGCAGGCCACGACGAGGGCGGCGAACAGCCAGCGCGCGAGCGGCGCCGCGCCGGGCGCGGTCCCGTGCACGTGCGTGCCCGCCGGCGGGCGCCCGCCTTCCACCCCCGGCGGCGCCTCGGTCAATCGGCGCCGCCCGGCGCGAAGCGCTCGACCGTGTCCGAGCGCAGCCCCAGCCGCAGCGTCTCGAGCGAGAGCACGTCGCCCGGCGCGATGTTGCCGAGGTTGCACTCGGTGCCGAACTGCTCGAGCAGCCACACCTGCTGCTTGTGCTGTGGCGCGTCGAAGATCAGCTTGTCCTTGTCTACCGAGTGCACGATCTCGTCGATCAGGCCGGTGCGCACCTCGCCGTTGGCGCGGTAGATCCCCGCCGTGCCCGACTCGCGCGCCTCCGCGATCACCTTCCACGCGCCCGCCTGCAGATCGCGTTCGATCTGCTCCACCCACACGTACGGGGCCATGATGAAGTCCGCGTCCTTGCTGCCCACCTCGGCGAACACCGTGAACTCGCGCGCGAGCCGTTCGATCAGCTCGCGCTTGAGGTCGGCGTCGATCGTGATCGTGCCGTCCGAGATCTCCACGTGGCGCAGCCCGAGCTCGCGCAGCCACGCCACCAGCCCGTCCACCCGCCCCTGGCGGATCGCCAGCTCGGTGAGCGTGCCGCCCAGCACCACCGGGATCCCGTGCACGGCGTAGCGCTCGAGCTTGCGCGACAGGTTGGCGCTCACCAGCGCCGTTCCCCAGCCGAGCTTGACGATGTCCACGCTGGGGCCCACCACCTCCATCAGGCCGTCCACCTCGGCCACCGACAGGCCCCTGTCGATCACGTGGGTGATGCCTCGCTCGCGCGGCTTGGAGGAGCGCGCCGGGATGTCGAGGAATCCGGCTATGGGCTTTTCGAGGCCCTGTCCTGGCCGACGATCACCACCACGTTGGCCGCGCCGGCCAGCGCGGTCACGCCCGCTTCCACGGGCAGCACATGCGCGATCCCGAGCGAATGGGCCACCCCTTCGGCTTCGCGCTGGTGGCCGCCCGCGTACTCCACCACGCTCACCTGCCCCGAGCCGGGCGGGGTGCCGTTGTCGGCGGCCGCCTGTGAGTAGCCGCCCTGCTGCAGTTCCGCCGCCGTGCGATGGGCGAGGCCTTCCGCTTCGGTCGCGTTCAGCACCGCCACGCTGGTTTCCGCCGGGCTCAGCGCCGGCGGCGCCTTCGCGGAGGAGCCGCCGTGCGCGGAGGCGCGGTGCGAGGTGCGCCCGGCGTGGGCGTCGTGGCCGGCGCTCGCGCCGTTCGCGTCGTTCGCCGTGTTGGCGCCCGAAGAACCTCCCAGCGTGCTCACCAGCACGGCCGCGACCGCCGCGGCGAGCACGAGCGCGCCGCCGATCAACGCCGCGCGCCGCCGCGGCGAGCGCCGCGCGGAGTAGATCTTGCGCTCGGCCAGCGGCGGGGGCGCTGCCGCGCGCTGCGCCGCGGGCGCCTGCGCCGCGGCGCGCGCGGGCTGGGGCGGTGCCGGCGGCAGCCGCGGCGAGGGCGCGTGCGCGGCCGCCGCGGGCTGCTGCGCAGACGGCGGCGCCTGCGCGGGCGAAGGCTGCTGCACTGACGGCGCAGCCGCGCTCGACGCCGGTGGCGTGGGAGCGCGCGGCGCTGCTGCGGCGGCGGTCGCCGGCGGCAGCGGCGGCGCCGGCGAGGACGTGGCCACGGGACGACCCTGGGCCGCCGCCGCCGCCGAAGCGGGAGCGCCGATCGGCGTGCCGATCGGCCGCACCGGAGCGCCGGGCGCGGGCTGCGCGGGGCGCGCCTGCTGCTCGGACGGGCCGGAGGCCGGCGCGGGCTGTTGCCCGAGGGGCAGCGGTGGGCCCGGCGTCTGCGCCGGGGGCTGGCCGGCGGGCGCCGCCTGTGGCGGCTGCGCGCCCGCGGCCGAAGCGGGCATCGCGGTGGAGGGCTGCGGCTGCGCGCCCGGCTGCGCGCCATGCGGCGGCTGCGCGCCCGGCTGCGGCTGCGGCGCCCCCTGCGGGGAGTGCGCGCCCGCTACGGCGCCGGCGGGCGGCGCGGCGCTGGCCGCAGCGGGTGTCACCGCCTGCGAGGCCGCCGCCGGCGCAGCCGCCCCCGGCGGCGCCGTCGGAGCGGCCGGCTGCGGCGCCGCGGCCGTCGCGGGGGCAGCCGTCGGAGCAGCCGCCGCGATCGGCGTCGCGACCACGCGCGTGGCCTGCTGTGCCGCCGCCGGGGCCGCCCGCACCGGCGTCGCGGCGCGCACCTGGCCCTGCTGCACGCGCGCCGTCGCAGCCGCCGACACGCGCTGCTCGAGGTCGGCAGCGCGCTCGGGCGCGCGCCCCGCCCACTCGCGCAGGCGCTTGAGCTCGCGCGCCTGCGAGAACACCAGCAGCGCCAGCACGGCGATGCCGAGCAGCGCCGCGAACGCTGCGATCGCCCCGATCTTGGTGAAGGTGCTCGAAAGCGAGAGCGCGAGCGGCAGCGAGTTCATCGGTGCGGGGAGTGTACGAGGGAAGCCCCCGGACGAGCCCCGGTCTGCGGCTCCAGAGCTGCGGGCACGCCGGGCGCCGCGGCGCCGCCGGCTTCGGCCTGCGCCGCTGTCGCGACCGCTTCGCCGGCCGGCTCCGGAGGGCCGTCACGCTGCCCGGCCACGGCGGCCTGCCCGCCCGCGCCGGCGCGCGCGGCCTCGCCGGCGCCCTCGGCCTCCTCGCGCGCGGCCGAGGGCTGACGTCGCGCCGCGACCAGCTCCGACACCTTCGCCGCCAGGCCGGCCGCGTCGCCCTCCAGCACCAGCAGCCCGATCTCGTCGAACATCGACTCCACCGCGTCGGCCGCCAACGGCTCGCGCTCGGCCAGCAGGATCTTCTCCGCGGAGGTCGCGCACGGGCGCTCGTAGCTGTTGAACAGCTCCTCCTGCAGCTTCTCGCCCGCGCGCGCCCCCACGATCTCGACGTCGATGTCGCGGTCGGGGTCGAGCCCCGACAGGTCGATCATCGCGCGCGCCAGGTCGATGATCCGCACCGGCTCGCCCATGTCCAGCACGAACACCTCGCCGCCGCGCGGGCGGGGCACGGCGGCGCGCGCCGCCGCCAGCGAGCCGGAGCGGATGATCAGCTGCACCGCCTCGGGGATCGTCATGAAGTAGCGCGTCATGCGCTCGTCGGTCACCGTCACCGGGCCGCCGCGCTCGATCTGGCGGCGGAAGATCGGCACCACGCTGCCGGAGGAGCCCAGCACGTTGCCGAAGCGCACAGCCGCGTAGCCGGTGTGGGGGAAGCGCGCCGTGGCAGCCTCGAGCGCGAACTCCGCCAGTGCCTTGGAGGCGCCCATCACGGTCGCCGGCGCCACCGCCTTGTCGGTGGACACCAGCACGAAGCGCCGCACGCCCGCCTCGCCCGCCACCTGCGCCGCCACCTTCGTGCCGATCGCGTTGTTGCGCACCGCCTCCACCGGGTTCTCCTCCATCAGGCCCACGTGCTTGTAGGCGGCCGCGTGGAACACCACCGTGGGCCGGTGCTCCGCGAACACCTCGCGCATGCGCTCGCCCTCCTTGCAGTCGGCAAGCACCGCCGCCAGCATCGACGGCGGCACGTGGCGCTCGTCCTCGAGCTCCCGCTTGATCGCGAACAGGTTGTCCTCGGCATGGTCCAGCAGCACGATCCTGTGCGGCTCCACGCGCGCGATCTGACGGCACAGCTCCGCGCCGATCGAGCCGCCCGCGCCCGTCACCAGCACCGTCTGCCGGTGCAGGTAGGCGCCCACCTGCTCGAGCTCCATGTGCACCGGCTCGCGCCCCAGCACGTCCTCCACGCGCACCTCGCGCACCTGCCGCGCGAGCGCGCCGCGCGTCTGCAGCAGCTCGAACACCGTCGGCAGCGTGCGCACCGGGATCGCCCGCGCCCTGCACTCGCGCACGATCCGCGCGCGCGTGGAGCCGGGGGCGGAGGGGATCGCGATGATCACTTCGTCGGGCTCTGTTTCGTCGAGGATGCGCCGCAGGTCGACCTCGGTGTCGCCGCGCACGCGCAGGCCTTCGATGCGCATGCGCCGCTTCGCCGGGTCGTCGTCCAGGAAGCCCACCGGCACCAGGCCCAGCTCGCGGTTGCGCATGATCTCGCGCGCCACCAGCCGCCCGCCCTCGCCGGCGCCCGCGATCAGCACCGCCCGCTGGCCGCGCCGCGGGTTGCGAAACGCCGCCAGCGGGCGGCGCTCGTACAGCGTGCGCGCGAGCGCGCGCACGCCCACCAGGAACACCAGCGCCAGCAGCCCGAACAGCACGATCACGGTGTTGGGCAGCACCACCGCCACCGCCGTCGTGTGGCCCCGCGCCTGCCCGCCGCCGCCGATGTAGCGGTGCACCGGGCGGAAGATCTCCACGCCGGCCACCGTCGCCAGCACGATCAGCGCCACCGCCAGCACCACCGCCTCGTAGTCGCGCTGCCCCGCGAAGCGCCAGCGGCGCTGGTACACGCGCATCGCCACCAGCACCGGCAGGCTGCCCGCCAGCACCCACCAGATCGTGTCCGCGCGCAGGTCGGAGTAGTGCAATGGCAGCCGCGTCGTGAAGCGCAGCTGGAAGGCGAGGTAGTACGCGAACGCGACCAGCGCCCCGTCCACTGCGAGCTGCGGCAGCGCGTGACGGTGGAGGGGAAGGGCCGCCGAGCGGATCCGTCGGCGCATTGTGAAGGATTGTATGCGCCCACCGGGCGGGCGGCGGCGCAGGCCAGTGCGGCGCGCGCGCGGCGCTACCGGCCGGCCAGCGGCGAAAGCAGCAGCTCGAGCAGCGTGCGCGGGTCGCGCCGCACGCGCTCCGCCGCCGCCGGCGCGCGCTTGCCGAGCTCGAGCTCGCCCGCGTCGCGCAGCCTGCGCAGGCGGCCTTCGGCCAGCAGGCGTTCGTCCACCGCGCCGAGCCGGCCCTCGAAGGTGGTGTACACCGGCGTGCCCAGCGCCACCGCCTCGCGGTTCATCGTGCCGCCCGCCGAGATCACCAGGTCCGCGCAGGCGATCAGCGACTGCGCGTCGATCGCGTGGCGCGGCACCACCAGGCCGCCCGCCGCCGCCAGCCGCTCGCGCTGCGCCGCCACCCGCGGCAGCACCACCGCCTGCACGCCCTCGCCCAGCGCCGCCGCGCGCAGGCGCTCCAGCACGCGCGCGAACAGGTCGTTCTCGAAGCGGTGGTAGAGCGAGACCTCCGGCGGCGTGCGCACCACCACGATCGGGCGCTCGCGCTCGAGCGCCAGCTCCTCCAGCACCGCCGCGTCCGGCTCGAAGTCCGCCAGGTAGTACTCCTCCTTCAGGCCCGCGTACGCGTGCAGCTTGCCGCGCGCGCCATAGCGGTACAGGCGCTCGGGCGGGATCGCCTCCGGCACCACCACCGCCGCCGCCAGCCGGCAGTTCACGTTGTGCTGCACCGTCGCCCACTCGTAGTCGAACATCGTCGAGCTGGGGATGCGCAGCAGCGCCGCCGCCACCGTCACGTCGTTGGAGCCGTGGCCCAGGGCCACGTCGAAGCCGCGCCCGCGCGCCCAGCGCGCCAGCGCCGCCGAGCGCGCCGCCAGCCCCGCCGCCTTCGCTCCCAGCCGCTCGCCGCGATGGCGCCCGATCGGCGTGTGCTCGATGCCCAGGCGCCCGCACAGCTCCAGCGTCTGCGCGAAGTCCCGCGCCGTCACCGCCACCTCGTGCCCGTCCGCGCGCAGGCGCTCGATCAGCGGGCGCATCACCAGCACGTGGGGGCTGTTGGTCAGGTCTATCCAGACGCGCACCCGCGGGAAGGTATCGTTGCCCGGCCTGTGCTCGTGCTCGCCTCCATCTCCGAATCGCTCGTCAACGAAATCGCGCACGTGGTGCGCGACGGCGGGCTGCCCGTCGTGTTCGCGCTGATGGCGCTCGGCAGCGCCTGCATCCCGATCCCCTCCGAGGTCGTCATGCTGTTCGCCGGCTTCGCCGTCGCCGACCCCGGCCAGAGCGCCTCGCACCACCACATGACCATGCTCGGCGTGCTCGCCGCCGGCCTGCTCGGCACCATCGTCGGCTCCTGGGCCGCGTACGCCGTCGGGCGTGGCGGTCGCCTGGAGCTGATCGAACGGCACGGCGCCAAGCTGCACATGAGCCCTGCGCAGATCCAACGGGCCGACCGCTGGTTTCACCGCTACGGCGAGGCCACCGTGCTGTTCGGGCGGCTCGTGCCGCTGGTGCGCGCGTTCGTCTCGCTGCCCGCCGGCGTCGCCAGGATGCCGTTCGTGCGCTTCACCGTGTTCTCGCTGATCGGCGCCCTGCCCTGGGTGCTCGGCCTCGCGCTCGCCGGCCACGCCCTCGGCAGCGACTGGACCAGCGTGCGCAAGGCCTTCGAGTACGTCGACTACGCAATTCTCGCCGCCGTCGCGCTCGCCATCGCCTACGCCATCGCGCGCCGGCGGCGCGCCCGCCGCGAGGCCGCCGCCGATGCGCTCGGCTGAGCCGCCGGGGCTCGGGGAAGCGATCGCGCTGGGGCTGCTGCAGGGGCCCACCGAGCTGCTGCCGGTGTCCTCCTCCGCGCACACCACGCTGATCCCCTGGCTCGCCGGGCGGCCCTACGCGCGCCTCGACGGCGAGCTGCGCAAGTCCTTCGAGCTCGCCCTGCACGCCGGCGCCGCGCTCGCGCTCGCGCTCTCGATGGGCCGCGAGCTGCTGCGCGACGGCGGCCGCCTCGACGCGCAGCGCGCAGGCGCCGTCGCGCTGGCGCTCGCGATCCCCGCCGGCGCCGGCCTCGCGCTCGAGGATCACGTCGAGCGCCGGCTCGGCGGCGTGCGCTCGATCGCCGCCGGCCTCGCGCTCGGCGGCCTCGCGCTGGCGCTCGCCGACGCGCGCGCGCGCAGGCGGCGCGGCGGCGCGCGCACGATACGCCAGGCGGGGCCTCGCGACGGCGTCGCGCTCGGCCTCGCGCAGGCCGTCGCGCTCGTGCCGGGGGTCTCGCGCAACGGCGCCACGCTCACCGCCGCGCTCGCGCTCGGCTTCGACCGCCGCGCCGCCGACGCGCTCTCCTGGCACGCCGGGCTGCCCGTGATGCTCGGCGCCGGCGCGCTGCGCGCTGCGCGCCTCGCGCGCCGCGGCGTCTCCCCGCGCGAGCGCGCCGCGCTCGCCGCCGGCGCCGGCGCCGCCTTCGTCTCCACGCTGCTCAGCGCGCGCGTGCTCGGCCGGCGCGTGCGCGTCGAGCGCTCGCTCCTGCCCATCGCCAGCTACCGCGTCCTGCTCGCCGCGCTCGCCGCCTCACGGCTGCGCCGCCACGCCGCCCGCACGCCGAACTAATCTCAAAAGACGCCAATGACTGTCCTCGGCACCGTGATCGGCGGGCGCTACCGGCTCGACGCCGAGATCGGCCGGGGCGGCATGTCGACCGTGTACCGCGCGTTCGACACCGTGCTCGAGCGTCCCGTCGCGATCAAGCTGATGCACCGCGAGTACGCCGCCGACGCCGACCAGCTCGAGCGCTTCCGCCGCGAGGCGCGCTCGGTCGCGCAGCTCACCGGCCCGCACGTCGTCACCGTCATCGACGCCGGCGAGGAGCCCGCGCACAACGGCGAGGCCGCCGGCACGCCGGGCGCCGCCGGCACGCCGTTCATCGTGCTCGAGTACGTCTCCGGCGAGACGCTCAAGGACCTCATCCGCCGCGAGGGCCCGCTCGAGATCCCGCAGGCGATCGCCTACGCGATCGAGATCGCGCGCGCGCTCGGCGCCGCGCACGAGCGCCACATCGTGCACCGCGACGTCAAGCCGCAGAACGTGCTCATCACCGAGGAAGGCGCCGCCAAGATCACCGACTTCGGCATCGCGCGCACGCTCACCGAGGAAGGCCTCACGATGGCCGGGCGCGTGCTCGGCACCACCGACTACGTCTCCCCCGAGCAGGCGCTCGGCCAGCCCGTCACCGGCCAGTCCGACCTCTACTCCCTCGGCGTCGTGCTGTTCGAGATGCTCACCGGCCGGGTGCCGTTCACGGGCTCCTCGCCGGTCGCCGTCGCCATGCGCCACGTGCGCGAGGAGCTGCCCGACGTGCAGCAGCTGCGCCCCGAGGTGTCAGCCGCCACCGCCGCCGTGCTCGACCGCGCCGTCGACAAGGATCTCGACCGCCGCTACGCCGACGCCGCCAGCATGGCGCGCGAGCTCGAGCAGGTGCTCGCCGTCGAGGCCTCGCGCTCCGGGCAGGCCACCGGCGAGGTCACCACCGTGCTGCGCTCGCTGCCCGGCTCCGCGCGGCGGCGGCTGCCCTGGCGCCTGCGCCACCGCGGCCGCTGGCTCGCCTCGATCGCGCTGCTGCTCGCCGTCGTCGCCATCCTGCTGATCGCGCTCGCCGGCAACACCCATCGCGGCGCCGGCGGAACGCCCGGCATCGGCTCGCACGCCGGCCTCGAACCCGTGCAGCTCGCCAGCTCCGCCGCCAACAGCTACAACCCGTTCGGCACCGGCCCCGAAAACCGCGACCAGGTCGGCAACCTCGTCGACGGCGACGGCGAAACCACCTGGAGCACCGAGGAATACTTCGGCGGCACGCTCAAGAAGGCCGGCGGCACCGGCACCGGCGTCTACCTCGACGCCGCCCCCCGCCTGCTCGCCAAGGCCCTCGCCATCCGCACGCCCACGCCCGGCTTCTCCGTGCAGGTCTACGTCGCCGACCACATCGACCTCGAACTCCCCTACGGCGACGCCGCGCCGCTCGGCGCCCGCGGCTGGCAGGGTCCCGTCGGCGCCAGCTCCGACGTGCGCAGCGGCCGGCGCATCGCGCTCGCGCTGCACGGCCGCCCGCACCGCTACTACCTCGTCTGGCTCACCACGCTGCCGCCCGCCAGCCGGTCCGCCACGCTGTCCGAACTCACGCTGTTCAGGTAGCGCCCCACGGGCGACACCTCGTGCTCGCACGAGCGCCCGCCAGCCGCCGGCGCCGGCGCCCGCCAGCCGGCGCCGCCAGCGCCGGTGCCTGCGGCGCCAGCGCCGGCGCCAGCGCGCTCATTCGCCAGCCGGCGGCGTGGCCGGCGGGGTGGTGGTCGTCGTGGTCGTCGTGGTGGTCGTCGTCGGCGTGCTCGTGGTGGGCGTCGCCGGCGCGCCCACCACGATCGTCACCGTCGTGCCCCTGCGCGCGTGGGCGCCGCCCGCCGGGCTCTGTTCCAGCACCGTCCCCGCCTGCGAGGATTCGCTGCTCGGCCGCGATTCCTTCTTGACCTTGAAGCCGGCGTGCGCGAGCGCCGCGCCGGCCGCCGCTTCAGCCGCGCCCACCACATCCGGCACTTCCGCTTCCTTCGGCGCCTTCGCCACCGTCACGCTCACCTTTTCGCCCGCGCGCAACGAGCTGCCCGCGCTCGGCGACTGCGAGATCACCGTGCCCGGCGAGAGCTTGCTCGAGACCTGCCTGGTCACGCCGCCGAGCGTCAGTTCGGAGTTCTCCAGCGTAGATTCCGCCGCTTCCAGCGTCTGCCCCGCGAGGTCCGGCACGCGCACAGGCGGCGGGCCGCTCGACACCAGCACCGTCACCACCCGGCCCTGCTGCACCTCCGTTTCCGCCGGCGGTTCGGTGCCGATCACCTTCCCCGCCGCCACCGACTTGCTGGCCTGCGGCCTGGTCTTGGTGCGGTAGTGGGCCTTCTTCAGCCGCGCCACCGCCTGCGCCTCGGTGAGGCCGGCCACGTCGATCAGCGGGCCGCTCGCCGGGCCCGTGGAGACCACGATCTTCACGTGCGCGCCCTTCTTCACGACCGTGCCGGCCTGCGGCGACTGGCCGATCACGCGGCCCACCGGCACGTCCACGCTCGCCCCCAGCGCAGGCTCCGGTTCGAGGCCGGCGGCGCGCAGCGTGGCGCCCGCCGCCTGTTCGCTCTTGCCCGTCACCGCCGGCACCGTCACCGACTTCGCCGAGCCGAGTGCCAGCACCGCCGCCACCGCCACCGCCAGCGCCAGCGCCACCCCCAGCCCCCACCACAGCGCGCGGCGACGGCCGGAGCCGCGCTCCTCCGCCTCCGGCTCGCGCAGGGCCTCGTAGCTGCCCGTGCCGGGCGACGCCAGCAGCAGCGCGCCCGCGCCGGGACGCGCGGGCGGCTGCCGGCGCTGGCCGTCGGACGCCGCAGCCGCGCCCGCGTGCGCCGGCAGCGCGCGGCGCTCGGCTTCGAGCGCCGCGATCAGCTCGTCGGCGTCGGCGTAGCGCTCCGCCGGATCCTTGGCGAGCGCGCGCAGCACCACCGCGTCCAGCGACGGCGCCAGCGACGGGTTGATCGCGCTCGGCGGCGCCGGCTCGGCGGAGACCTGCTTGTACGCGATCGCCACCGCCGTCTCCCCCTCGAACGGCACCACCCCCGTCAGCAGCTCGTACAGGATCACTCCCACCGAGTACACGTCGGAGGCCTCGCTCACCGCCAGCCCCTGCGCCTGCTCGGGCGAGAGGTACTGCGCGGTGCCCATGATCGAGCCCGTCAGCGTCATGTCCGACGCGCCCGCGCGGGCGATCCCGAAGTCGGTCACGCGCGCGCGGCCCTCGTCGTCCAGCAGCACGTTGTGGGGCTTCAGGTCGCGGTGGATCACGCCGCGGCGGTGCGCGAAGCGCGCCGCGCGCAGGATCTGCACGACGATCTCGATCGCGCTCGCGGGGTCGAGCGCGCCCTGCTCGCGCACGATCGTCTTCAGCGAGCGCGCCGCCACGTACTCCATCGCGATGTAGTAGGTGCCGTTCCATTCGCCGCGGTCGAAGATCGCCACGATGTTGGGGTGCGACAGCGCCGCCGCGCTCGAGGCCTCGCGCCGGAAGCGCTCCACGAACTCCTGGTCTTCGGCGAAGTGGTGGTGCAGCACCTTCACCGCCACCTCGCGCCCCAGCAGCTGGTCGTGGGCCAGGTACACGTCCGCCATGCCGCCCGAGCCCAGGCGCGCGATCACGCGGTAGCGGCCGTCGATGATCGTCTCGGGCTCAATCATGGAGCAGGCTCTCGATCACTTCCCGGGCCACCGGCGCCGCGTAGGTCGCGCCTTCGCCTGGCACCGCCTTGAGCGTCACCGCCACCGCCACGCGCGGGTCCTGCGCCGGCGCGAACGCCACGAACCACACGTTGTTGATGGCGTCGCCGAACTGCGTCTGCGCGGTGCCGGTCTTGCCCGCCACCTGCACGCCCGGGATCTGCGCCGCCGTGCCCGTGCCTTCGTTCACCACCGCTTCCATCATCGAGCGCACCGCCGCCGCCGTCGAGGGCTTCATCACCACCGACTGCACGCGCGGCGAGATCGTCTTCACCGTGCGGCCTTCCGCTTCCACGATGCGCGCGGTCATGTGCGGCGCCATCAGCCGGCCGTGGTCGGCCACCGCCGCCGCCACCTCCGCCATCTGCAGCGGCGTCACCTCCAGTTTGTCCTGGCCGATGCCGAGACGGCCCACGTCGACCTTGGGGCTGGTGGGCGGCACGATCGCTTCGCCTTCGTGCTCGCCGCTGGCCGACATCTGCTCGGCCGGGTAGTCCAGCTGCGGCTTGCGGTCGAAGCCGAAGCGGCGCATGTAGCGCGCCAGCGTGCGCTTGCCCACGTGCTCGGCCACCTGCGCGTACACCGTGTTGACCGAGTGCGCCAGGGCGAAGGTCAGCGTGATCGGCCCGAAGCTCTCGTCGTCGTCGTTGTGCAGCGGCACGCCCGACACGAGGATGCCGTTCTGGCCGCTCACCATCGACTGCGGCGTGTACGCGCCGCTGTCGATCGCCGCCGTTGCCGTCACGAGCTTGAAGGTGGAGCCCGGCGCGTAGCCGTACTGGGTGGCGCGGTTCAGTTCGGAGCGGCGCGGCGGCGTCTCGCGCATTTCGCGCTCCTGGGCGACCGCGGCGGCGTGCGAGCGCAGCGCGTTGGGGTCGAAGCTCGGCGTGGAGGCCATCACCCGCACCGCGCCGGTGCTCGGTTCCAACGCCACCACCGCGCCTTCGTGTTCGCCCAACGCGTGCATCGCCACCCGCTGCGCGCGCGGCTGCAGCGTCGTCACCACCTTCTCGCCCTGCGGTTCGGTGCCCTGAAGCTCGTCCAGCACGCTCTGCAGGTCGGTGCCGCGTTCGCCGCTCAGTTCCCTGTTCCGGTAGAGCTCCAGCCCGGCCGAGCGCACTTCCGGGAACACGTAGTCGTAGCCGATCGCCTGCGCGAACAGCTGGCCGGTGGGGTAGGTGCGCTGGTAGGTGCCTTCGCGGCCCTTCACGCTGCGCGCCAGCACGGTCCCGTCGGAGGCCACGATCGTGCCGCGGCGCACGTGCTCCTGCTCGAGCGTGCGGCGCGCGTTCAGCGGGTTTTCGCGCAGCGAGGAGGCTTCGAAGATCGTCCAGCGCGAGGTGAACGCGAGCAGCAGCGCGAACAGCGCCGCCACCAGGCCGTACAGGCGCACGATCGGCCGGTTCACGCCGGGCCCCTCATTCCAGCTCTCCCAGTTCGAGGCTGCGGATCAGCGCCGCCGCGTTCGATTCCGAGCGCAGCGAGCGGTCGAGCAGCTTGTGGCGCTGCTGCGCGCTCAGCGTCGAGGCCGCCACCCCCGAGACGTACTCGCTGGTGTACAGCGCGATGTTGCCCGGCAGCTTGTACGGCAGCCCCTCGTACAGCGTCACCAGCCCGCGTTCGTTGGTGCCGATGAAGTACACCGACTGGAACGCCAGGTAGGCGGCCGAGCCCAGCACCACCAGCACCACCAGCACGAAGATCATCCCCGCCGAGGGGCGGCGACGGCGCGCGCGCCCGTCGGCGCGGGGCGCCCGCGCGCGCGCGCGCGGCACCAGCCGGCGGGGCGGGGCGACGCCCGCACCCGGTGCCGCGGCGGCGGCAGGCGCCTCGTGGGCGGGCAGCCGCTCCGCGGCCGGCAGCGGCGGCGCCTGCGGGCCGGGCTGCGCCTGCGGGCTCACTTGCCGCGCCTGGGGCACGCTCACCGCCGGCATCCCCACGATCGTGCTGTGCTCGCCGTCCGCGGCCGCGCCGGGCGCCGGCTCGACGTCCTCGAGGCGGATCAGCACGACCGTGATGTTGTCGCGTCCCCCCGCCTCGTTGGCGGCCGCGATCAGCGCCTCGCCCGCGTCTCGCAGGCGCGCGTGCGCCAGCAGGGTCGCCTCGATCTGCTGCTCGGAGAGCATCGTGGTGAGCCCGTCGCTGCACAGCAGGTACACGTCGCCGGGGCGCGCACTGAACGAGCGCGTGTCGACCTCCACCGCCCCTTCGGGGCCGAGCGCGCGCGTGATCACCGAGCGCTGCGGGTGCTCCACCGCTTCCTCGGGGGTGAGGCGTCCCTGGCGCATCAGCTCGTCCACCAGCGAGTGGTCCTCCGTAAGCCGCAGCAGCGCGCCGTCGCGCAGGCAGTAGGCGCGGCTGTCGCCCACGTGCGCGATCGCCACCTCGCGCTCGCCCACGTACACCGCCGTGAGCGTCGTGCCCATGCCGGCCTGCTCCGCGTTCGCGTGCGAGAGCCGGTGGATGCGCGTGTTGGCCTCGCGCGCCAGCGCCGCCAGCGCCAGCTCCGGCCGCGCCGCCTCGCCGACGCCTCCCTGGAAGGACTCCACCGCGATCCGCGAGGCGACCTCGCCGGCGCGTGCGCCCCCCATGCCGTCGGCCACCACGAACAGCGGCGCGCGCGCCAGCAGCGAGTCCTCGTTGGCCCGCCGCTGGCGTCCGGTGTCGGTGCCGGCGAACTGCTCTGCCACGCGCAGCATCTCAGGCGCCCACCGTTAGTCCACCTCGAACGTGAATTCGCTCTCGCCGATGCGCACGCGATCCCCGGGGTGCAGCGGCCGCGGGGTCTGCAGCAGCTCCTCGTTGAGGTAGGTGCCGTTGGTCGAGCCGAGGTCTTCGATCACCACGCTGTTGCCCTGCTCGTACACGCGCGCGTGCCGCGAGGAGGCGAAGGGGTCCTCGAGGCGGATCTCGGCGCGCTCGCCGCGGCCCAGCACGACGTCGCCGTCGAGGTCGTAGATCATCCCCGGCTCGTGCCCCGGCGCGCGCTCGATCACCAGCCGCGGCGCGCGGTGCGCGATGTCGGCGCTGCCCAGCGTGGACGCCGAGTGCATGCCGGTGGCGTCGGGCGGGATCAGGCCCCCGGCGGGCCCGCCGTAGGCCACCCCGTCGTGCCTCGCCGGCGCCGCCGCGCCGCCGCGCAACTCGCGCCTGGCGCTGCGCGCAACCCACAGCAGGAACGCGTACAGCACGGCCAGGAAGCCGAACTTGAGCGCCACCGACACAGGCGCCAGCGTGCTCATGAGAGCTCGAACACGAGCTCCGTCGAGCCCAGCTCGAGACGATCGCCGTCGCGCAGCGCGCGCGCCCCGCGCAGCGGCTCGCCGTTGACGCGCACGCCGTTGGTGGAGCCCAGGTCGAGCACGCTCCAGCCTTCCGGGCCCGGCCGCAGCTCGGCGTGGCGGCGCGAGATGCCGACGTCGTCGAGCACCACCTCGCATTCGCGGCTGCGCCCCAGCGTGCCGCCGCCGGGCGGCACCAGCAGCCGCCGGCCCTCCAGCAGCAGCAGCGCCCGTTGCGGGCCCCTGTGCGCCTGCGCCTCCTCCACCGCCGCGCCGAGCCGCTGTGAGCTGCTGTAGATCATCGTCTGCCCGTGCTCCTCGCGCACGGCCGGCGGCGCCGGCGCGGGCGAGCGCCCCTGCTCCCCGCCCGGCTCGGGCTCGTGGCGCACCAGGCGCGCCTGGATGCCGAATTCGCCCAGCGAGAGCCGCTCGTCGGTGTGAAAGCTGATGTGCGGCGGCGAGGCCAGGATCAGCTCCTCGCGGCGCGCGTGCTCGAGCAGGTACGCGCACAGCTCGTCGATCACCTCGTGCTCCACGCCCGCGTAGCGTTCGCGGTCGCGCGGCGACAGCCACACCGCGTACTCGTTCGGCACGTACACGCGCGAGACCGACACGGTGCGGTGGGAGTCCATCTCGCGCGCCAGCTTGCGCGCCAGCTCCATTGGGCGCACCTCGCTGCGGAACACCCGCCCGAACGTGCCCTCCACGAGGCTCGCGATCATGGTCTCGACGCTCTTGAGCGGGTTCATCTGCTGGGCTGGCGGGCGGCGGGCGGTGGTCCGGCGCGGCGGGTTCGCCGCCGGCCGTGAGCCATGCTACGCGCCCGTGGGGGCGGCAAGGCCGGCCAACCGCTCAGACCGGCCCGCGCAGCGCGCGCGCCGCGAGCGCCAGCAATGCGCCCAGCACGGCGCCCAGCGCGGCGCCGCGCGGCGCCGCGGAGGTCGACTGCGCGCCCAGTCCCGCGTCCAGCGCAGGCTCGGCGAGCACCAGCGCGGCCGCCCAGGCCGCCACCGCCACCGCGTCGCGCAACGCGCTGCGCCCGCGCACGAGCCACGGCAGCGCGGCCGCGGCCGCCGCCCACAGCAGCGCGCCGGCCAGCACCGCCACGGTCAGCAACGGGCCGATCACGTGCGTGGCGGCGACGCTCGCCGACCCCTCCCAGCTGGCCCGCGCGGGAAGGGGCGAGGGCGGCGCCAACCACAGCTCGCGGCCGAGCAGCGGCGCAGCCAGCGCCAGCCACCAGTAGCCGAGCGCGCCGAGCAGCGCGCGCGCGCGCCAGCGCGCCGGCTGCCCCGCGAGCGCCGGGTAGGCGCCGGCCAGGCCGGCCAGGCCGAGCGCCGGCGCCAGCGCGCAACACAGCCAGCCCACGCCCAGGCGCCGGCGCGGCCCGCCGTCGCCCAGCGCCAGCGCCGGGGCCAGCGCGGCGAGCGCCAGCAGCCCCACGCCGGCGTGGCCCGAGATCGCCTGCCACAGCGCCAGCGCCAGCGCCGCGGCGATCCACAGCCGCCGCGGCAGGGCCAGCGCCGGGCCCGGTCCCCGGCGCTCGACGGGCGCCTGCTCGTCGTCCGCGAGCGCGCCGGCGCCGGCGGGCGAAGCCGGCGCCGCGGGCGCCCGCGGCAGCATCGCGCCGGCCTCCCAGGCCGGCGCCGCGGGCGCACGCGCGAGCTGCGTCGGCTCGGTGTGTGCGCGCGCGCTGTCGCGGCCGGCGGCGCGCAAGCGCCAGCGCGGGCGCCTCAGCCCGCGCGCGAGCGCGTCCTCGAGCTCGCCGCGCAGCTCCTGCAGCGTGCCGCGTCGCTCGGGGTCGGGATCGAGCGCGCGGTCGAGCGCGCCGGTGAGCGACGCCGGCAAGTCGCCGCGCGCGAGCGACAGCGCCGGCACCGTGCGGCCGATCCGCCGCACGGTGGCCGCGGGCGTAGAGCCGCGCACCGGGTTGACGCCGCACAGCGCCTCGTAGATCACCAGCGCCAGCGAGTACAGGTCCGCCTGCGTGCCCACCTCGCGGCCTTCGCTCTGCTCGGGCGCCATGTAGGCGAGCGTGCCCAGCACGTCGCCGGTGCGCGTCAGCGCCTCCTCGCCGACGAGGCTGGCGCCGCCGAAGTCGGTGAGCTTGGCGGGCGCGAGCAGGCCGTGCGCGCCGTCCGCGCGGCGGTCCGGCGGGTTCGGCACGAGCACGTTGGACGGCTTGATGTCGCGGTGGATCACGCCCCGCGCGTGCGCGTGCGCGAGCGCGGCGGCGAGGGCCACGCCGATCTCCAGGATCTCCTCGTCGCAGAGCGCGTCCTGCTCGATCAGCGCCGCCAGCGTCTCGCCGGCGACCAGCTCGGAGATCAGGTAGAAGGCGCCGTCCTCGGCGACCGCCTCGTGCAGCGACACGATCGCGGGGTGCGCCAGCCGCGCCGCCGCATGCGCCTCGCGGCTGGCGCGCTCGCCGTCGACCGGGCGCCCACCCGTTCCCAGCCACACGCGCTTGAGCGCCACCTCGCGGCCGAGCAGCTGGTCGTGGGCGCGCCAAACGACCCCGAAGCCGCCGGCGCCGAGCCGCTCGATCACGCGATAGCGTCCCAGCAGCAGCTGATCGCGCGCGGGCTCCGCGTCGGCGGGAGCGGTCCGGCCCGGGCCCGCGATCCGGCCGGGCGGCGGCTCGGGGGCCGAGCCGGGCTCCGGGGCAGGGCCGGACTCGGGGGCAGGCGCGCGCCTGCGCGCCGGTTGGACGAGGGTGCGCGAAGACTCCACCTGGTTCTGCGCGTTCGGCGCCGCAGGCCGCCTTCCCTGCCGACGCGGGCAGGAAAGCCGGCGGTGACCGAGAAGTTGCAATCTCGCGGTGGGCGCGGCCGCCAGTCATACTGGCCTCTTCGCAAAACCCCTGCAAAGGAGCGGTTGGCTTTTGTCGTTCTTCGACGATGACGAGGAGACTGCGCCTCGGACGTCGCCTCGGACGTCGCCTCGGACGCCGCGGCGCGGGCGCGCGGGCGAGAACGCCGGCGGCGCCCGCCAGGCACGCACGCCCCGCCCGCGCGCCTCCCAGCACCGCGGCCCCTCCGGGTACGACCATCACACCGTGATGGTGCGACGCCGCATCGCGGCCGGCGGCGCGATCGTGCTGCTGATCGTGATCGTGCTGGTCATCAATGGCGTGCTCAAAAGCGAAAAGCAGCAGTCGCTGAAGACGTACAACCGCGAAGTGAGCACGATCGCGCGCGAATCGGACGAACGGGTATCGCGCCCGCTGTTCGCGGCGCTGGAGGGTGCGACCGGAAAGCAGGCGCTCGACGTGGAGCAGCAGATCGACGAAGTGCTGAAGACCGCGCGCTCGCTGGCCGCACGCGCCAAGGGCCTCGGCGTGCCCGGCGAAATGGCCTCGGCCCAGCAGAACCTGCTGCTGGCGCTGGATCTGCGCGTGGAAGGGCTCGGCAAGCTCACCGAACTGGTGCCCACGGCGCTCGGCGGGCAGGCCAAACAGACCGTGCCCAAGATCGCCGGCGACATGGAGATCTTCCTCGCCTCCGACGTGATCTACTCGCAACGCGTCGCGCCGCTGGTCCAGCAGACGCTCGCCGCCAACGGCATCCACGAACTCGGCACCGCCGGCACGCGCTTCCTGCCCAACCTCGGCTGGCTGGAAGCGGCGGGCGCGCTGGCGCGCCTGTCCGGGCAGTCCACCTCCACGAGCTCTTCGGGCGCCCTCGCGCCGGGCACGCACGGCAGCGCGCTGCTCGGCGTCAGCGTCGGCACCGGCGCGCTTCAACCCGAACCGACGCTCAACCACATCTCCGGCGGCGGCAACCAGACGTTCACCGTGAACCTCGAAAACAGCGGCGAAAACCAGGAGATCGACGTGAAGGTGACGGTGACCGTGACGGCCGCGGGCAAGAAGTACAAAGCCTCGCGGACGATCGACTCCACCCAGCCGGGCACCAAGTACAACGAGGAAGTGCCTGTCACGGGCATCCCGCTCGGCCAGGCGGCCAAGGTGGAGGCGTACGTCGAACCGGTGCCGGGCGAGACCGACACCGAAAACAACAAGACGAGCTACCTGGCGATCTTCGGCGAATAGCCGGCGCCCGCGTGGCCGCCGCAGGCGCCTCGGCAGCCGGACGCCAGGCGCCTCGCCCGCCCGCCGCCGGGGGCGCCTCGGCGCGGGCGCTGCGCCAGCGGCTAACTTGTGGCGATGGCCGCATCGATCACCGACACGCAGGGGATCGTCGCGATCGCCGCGGCAGCCGTGGCGGCGGCGGCCCTGCTCGGCTGCGCCGCGTTGAGCGTGAGCCTGCGGCGGCTGCGGCGCGCCCAGCGGCTGGTGCTGGGGGAGGGCGGCGAGCAGGACGTGGTCGCCCACGCGGCGGCGATGCAGCGGTCCTTCGACGAGCTCAGCGCCTACGTGCAGGACGCGGCGCTGCGCCTGGACGCCCGCCTGGCCGGCGTGGAGACGGCGCTGCGGCGGCGCATCGCGCACCGTGCGCTGGTGCGCTACGACGCCTACAACGAGCTGTCGGGGCAGCAGTCGATGTCGATCGCCCTGCTCGACGACGAACGCTCGGGGATCGTGCTGTCGTGCATCCACCACCGCGACCAGGCGCGCGTGTACGGCAAGCAGGTGCGCGACGGGCGCGGCGAACTGGAGCTGTCGCCCGAGGAGGCGGAGGCCGTGCGCCTGGCGCTGGCGGGCGGCGGGGAGGCCCACGCGGGGGCCTCGGCGGCGGGAGAGGCGCGCGCCGGCGCCGATGAGCGCCCCGTCTGAAGGGCCCGGCGCCCTCCCCCGCGTCGGCTATCTGGGACCGGCGGGGACGTTCTCCGAGCAGGCGTTGCTGGCGAGCGCGCGCGAGGGGGCGGTCGAGCCGGTGGCGCAGGCGGGCATCTACGAGGCGGTGATGGCGCTCGTGCACGGAGAGGTGGAGTACGCGATCGTGCCGATCGAGAACTCGCTGGAGGGCTCCATCGACGTCACCCTCGACCTGCTCGCCGACGCATCGTCCCCGGAGGGGGAGGCCGCCGCGGTGCAGATCGTGGGCGAGACGCTGCTGCGCGTGAGGCACTCGCTGATCTGCGCGGGGAACACTGCGCTCGAGGAGATCCGCAGCGTGCTCACGCACCCGCAGGTGCCCGGACAGTGCACGCGCTTCCTGCGCGGCGAGCTCGCCGGCGCGCAGGTGCTCGCGGCCAGCTCCACCGCCGAGGCGGTGCGGGCGGTGGTGGCCGCCGGCGAGCGTGACCGGGCCGCGATCGGCACCGAGCTCGCCGCCGAGATCTACGGCGGCGTGGTGGTGCGGGCCGGCGTGCAGGACCGCGACGACAACGAAACGCGCTTCGTGTGGCTGGCGCCGGCCTCCGGCGCGACCGCCGACGCCGCCGCCGCGAAGGCGCCGCCGCTGCGCTGCGGCGGGGCGGGCGAGGGCGCCGCCGCAGGCGACGCGGAGTGGAAGACATCGTTGGTCTTCTGGGGCGCGGGGGCCGAGCGCGCGGGCTGGCTGGTGCGCTGCCTGGACCAGTTCGCCCGGCGCGAGATCAACCTGCTGAAGATCGAGTCGCGCCCGCGGCGGGGGCGCATGGGCAGCTACAGGTTCTTCGCCGACGCCGCCGCGCGCGCCGGCGAGCCGCCGCTGAGCGATGCGCTCGCGGGGCTCGCGCGCATCTGCGAGGAGGTGCGCGTGCTCGGCTCCTACCCCGCCGCGGCCGCGCCATAGCCTTGGCCGCGCGGCGCATGGGCGCCGCGCGGGCGTTGCGCGGGCGCCCCATCCCGCCGCTAGACTGCGAGCCTGAAGATGGAGTGCACAGTCCCACCAGAGCCGGTGGGGTCCGTGGCGCCCTCAGAGCACCAGCGCCGCGGACCTGAACCGTCGCCCGCGCCGGCGATGAGCGGTCGGGTGCTCGTTCTCAACGCCACCTACGAGCCGATCAACGTGTGCACGGTGCGCCGCGCGGTGGTGCTGCTGTTGAAGGAGAAGGCCGAGCTGATCGAGCGGGGGCAGTGGCAGCTGCACTCGGAGAGCTCGACGGTGGCACGGCCGGTTGTGATCCGCCTGGTCTCCTACGTGAGGGTGCCACGCGACGCGCACCGGCGCAAGATCACCCGTCGTGCGGTGTTCGCCCGCGACAGCTGGACCTGCCAGTACTGCGGCTCGCGCTCCAACCTGACCGTCGACCACGTGATCCCGCGCTCGAAGGGCGGCACCTCCAGCTGGGAGAACATCGTGGCCTCCTGCGCGCCCTGCAACCGGCGCAAGGGCGATCGCCTGCCCCGCCAGGCGGGGATGCACCCGCGGCGTGCGCCGCGCACGCCGCGAGCCGAGATCTTCATCCACGTGGCCAGCCCCACGATCCCCGCCGCCTGGCTTCAGTACCTGCCGCAGGCCGCTTAGGCAGGCTGCGAGAACGAAGGGCGCCCGAGGGCGCCCTTCGCGAGCTGCTCTGACTGGAAAGGCCGAGAGCGACGGTGGATGCCGGAGGGACCAGGGCCGGCGGTCGTCTCGGGGTGTCCCGGGTTGGATTCCGCTAAGCGGTCCAGCCTTCTGTCCCCCGCGCGCGGGGGCCGACCTAGCGGCCGGTCACCTCCAGGGTCCCGCAAGAACTGTCACTCAACGTTTGGACCACCTCCTTTCTCTGGTGAAGCCAGAGTAGCGAACGGAGATGATGGGCGGGCGAGCGGCTATTCGACGATGACGCCGAACTCCTGCGCGTAGGTCGCGCCGGGTGCGCCGTTGCCGAGCGAGGCCGGCACGGACGGCGTGATCGCTACTCCGGTTTCGGTGTACTGCGATTCGAGGATGTTGGCTAGGTGACCGGGCGAGGCGAACCAGGCTTCGGCGATCTGCTGTGGCGTGGCCAGCTGGTAGGTGCCCCAGGCCAGGTTCTCGCCGATCACGTAGCCGACGTTGGAGTTGGGTATGTACCCGGTGGCGCGGATGCGGTCAACGGGCGTCTCGCCGCTGGGGGAGATGTGGGCGAAGTAGTCCTCGGCGATCAGTTCTTCGCAGTGGCTTTCGGCGGCTTCCTGCAGCTTGGCGCTGGTCACGAGAGGGCTCTCGTCGTTTTCGGCGCGCTTGCGGTTGATCAGGCACAGCACCGCTTCGCGCACGAGCGCGAGGTTGCCGGCTTCGGGCATCAGTTCCGTGTTCTGGCAGGGCGTTTCGAGCACCTCGGCGATGGTGGCCGCCGCCCGCGTGACGGCCTGGCTCTGCGTGACTGCGCCTTCGGAGCCGGCGGGAGCGCCCTGGGAGTGGCCGAGCGCGCGCCCGTGGCGGCGGGGGTGGTGACGCCTGGCGCTGCGACGCGCGCGGCGGCTGTGCTCGTGGCGGCCGTGCTCGTGGCGCTGGCGGTGCGAGGCGGCGTGGGCACGGGCGTGACCGGCGGGGCGGGCGGCGAGCGCGGCGGCGGGCGCGAGGGCGATCGTCAGGGCGCAGGCAAGGATCGTGAGGGCGATCGTCGTAACGCGGCGGGGAGCTGGCACCCTCAGCGTTTCGGCGGAGGATCAGGGCAGGCTGAGCTTCGGCGGTCGAATCTGGACAGTTGAAGCTGATCGCGGCGCGCGGGCGCCTCCTGCGACCCGGTCGCGCGCCGGGAGGTCCTGCTACGAGCCGGGCCCGGCCCCGTCGATGTCGCCGGCGGCGCCGTCGCCGTGGGCGTCCATGTCCGCGCCGGGCGGCTGCGGTGCGCCGCCTGCGCCCTCGCCGTCGGCCTCCTCGCCGGTGTCCACGACGAGCGCGACTGCGCTCACCACGTCCTCGCCCTTGAGGTTCATCACGCGCACGCCGGTGGCGGCCCGCCCCTGCTGTGAGATGCCGCCGGCGGCGGTGCGCTGCACCATTCCGGCCAGGCTGATGAACACGAGCTCCTGGTGCTCGCGCACGACCAGCGCCCCGGCCAGGGCGCCCTTCTGCTCGGTCAGCCCGATCGTCTTCACGCCTTTGGCGCCGCGGTTGGTCTTGCGGTACTGGCCGATCGGCGTGCGCTTGCCGTAGCCGTTCTCGGTGACCACGAGCAGGTCCATGTCGTCGCGCGCCACATCCATCGCGATCACGCTGTTGTGGTGGGAGTGGGCGGCGGGACTTCGATCGCCCACGTCCATGCCGCGCACGCCGGTCGTGTCGCGACCCATGGCGCGCACGTCCGACTCCGCGAAGCGCACCGCCAGGCCGGCGCGGGAGACCATGATGATCTCCTCGTCGGGGTCGACGGCGCGGACCGCCAGCAGCTCGTCGTCGTCGCGGATGTTGATGGCGATGATCCCGTCGGCTTTGATCGGCGTGTTGTAGGCGGCGAGCTCGGTCTTCTTGACGGTGCCGCCCTGGGTGGCGAAGATCAGGTACTGGGCCTCGCTGAAGTCCCGTGTGGAGAGCACCGCCTGGATGCGCTCGCCTTCGCGCAGGGGCAGGATGTTGACGAGCGCGCGCCCCTTGGCGGTGCGCTGGGCCTCCGGCAGCTCGTACACCTTCGAGCGGTACACCTTGCCGCGGTTGGAGAAGAACAGCAGGTAGTCGTGCGAGGAGCACACGAACAGGTGCTCGATGTAGTCGCCGTCCTTCATGTCCATGCCGGTGACGCCGCGCCCGCCGCGCTGCTGCTGGCGGTAGGTGGCGAGCGGCAGCGACTTGACGTAGCCCGAGTGCGTGATCGTGATCACCATCTGCTGGTCGGCGATCAGGTCCTCGATGTCGAGTTCGTCCTCGGAGTGGCTGATCTCCGTGCGCCGCTCGTCGCCGAAGCGCTCGGAGATCTCGGTGAGCTCCTCCTTGATGACCGCCAGCACACGGCCCTCGTCGCCGAGGATCGCGCGCAGCTCGGCGATGCGCTCGGTCACGTCGGCGTGCTCCTGTTTGATCGCGTCGGCCTCGAGCGCGGTCAGCTGGGAGAGGCGCAGGTCGAGGATCGCGCTGGCCTGGATGGCGGTGAGCTCGAAGCGCTCGATCAGCTGCTCGCGCGCTGCTTCGCGGTCGCGCGAGGCGCGGATCAGCTCGATGATCGCGTCGAGGTGCTCGAGCGCGGTGAGCAGGCCCTCGAGGATGTGCGCGCGGGCTTCCTTCTCGGACAGCTCGTGCTTGGTGCGTCTGACGATCACCTCGCGCTGGTGCGCGACGTAGTTGTGGACCACCGCGCGCAGGTCGAGCGTGCGCGGCACGTTGTCGACGAGCGCCACCATGTTCACGCCGAAGGTGCTCTGCATCGCCGTGTGCTTGTAGAGCTTGTTGAGCACCACCTTCGGGATCGCGTCGCGCTTGAGCTCGATCACCAGCCGCATGCCGCGCTTGTCGGAGTGGTCCTCGATGTTGGCGATCTCGGTGATGCGGCCGTCTTTGACGAGGTCGGCGATCTTCTGGATCAGCCCGCCGTCGCCGCCCTTCTTGACCATGAACGGCAGCTCGGTTACGACGATCGCCTCTTTGCCCTGCTTGAGCGGCTCCACGTGGGCGCGCGCCTGCACGCGCACGCGGCCGCGGCCGGTCTCGTAGGCCTCCTTGATGCCGCTGCGGCCGAGGATGACTCCCCCCGTGGGGAAGTCCGGGCCCTTGATGTGGCGCATCAGCCCGTCCACCCCGATCGACGGGTCGTCGATGTAGGCGATGGTGGCGCCGATCACCTCGCGCAGGTTGTGGGGTGGGATGTTGGTGGCCATGCCCACCGCGATCCCGGAGGAGCCGTTGACGAGCAGGTTGGGGAAGCGCGAGGGCAGCACCAGCGGTTCGCGGCGGCGGCCGTCGTAGTTGGGCGCGAAGTCGACCGTGTCCATGTCGAGGTCGCGCAGCATCTCGGTTGCGATGCGGGCGAGGCGGGCCTCGGTGTTGTGGCTGACGAAGCCGTTCGTGAGGAAGGAGTGGTCCTCGCTGTCGACCCGCAGTGAGTAGACGGGCTGCACGCCGGCGGGCTCTACCGAAGCGACCTTGGCGTAGTAGTAGTCGCCGCTGACGAGCGGCTCGATGACATCCCGAACCTCTCGAGAGGAGACACGCTCGAGGATCGCCGTGCCGCCTTGCTCCCAGCGCTCGAGGCGATCGACGTTGTGGCGTCTCAGCCAGTCGCGGTCGGCCCAGGTGGAGCCGCCCTCGCTGCGGATGTAGCGAGCGATGTGCGGGACGTGATCGTGGCTGAGCGCTCGGCTGGCGAGGGGTATGGCGGCCAGCGCCTGTGCCAGCTTCGCCTGCTTGGCGCCGAGGAACCCGACGCGGTCGGCGAACAGCCGCGCGTCGCGCCGGTTGGTGATCACGAGCTTGGTCTCGCCGCGAGCCGAGCGACTGAGGCGCGAGACCACGCCAAACTCCAGCAACAGCTGCTGCACGTCGCGTGCGAGCTGTGGACTGCGTGTGGAGTAGGAGATCTGGATCGTTCTGCGCGGCAGCAGCGAGCAGGAGCCGTCTCCCTCGAACAACGCCTGCAGGAACACGCGCTTGAAGGCGTGCCCGTCCGCCCACACGAAGTCGGGAACGCGCTTGTGCTCGCTGGAGAGCCCCTGCATCTCGGCCAACGGGCTCTCGCGCAGGCGGGTGAGGTTCTGTACGTCGAGCTCGTAGCAGAGGCTCCCCGACTTGATCGTGCGAGCCGTGAGGTAGCGAGGGCCTCCCACGACGTGATCGAAGGCGTCGAGCACCATCTCGAAGAACCCTCTGTCGATGTTGTTGAAGCCCGCGCGCGCAGCACCGAACCAGCCCTCCGAGACGAATGCGCCGGCCAGCAGCGCGAGCCGGCGAGATCGCTCGTCCAGCGGCCGCGCGGCGGCGGCGGTGCGCTGCATCAGCACGCGCTCGCCTGGCTTGATCTCCCCGAGCAGCCGCCACAGCAGCAGAGGTACGCCCGCGACGTCGACGATGCACAGCACGGGGTGGTTGGCTGTGCCGGTCAGCTCGAACCCCTCGGCCGTGCGCAGCCTCAGCGTGGGGTGCTCGCCGGAGTGGAAGAGAACGGAGGCGCGAACAGGGCGGCCCAGGCGGTCGAGCACCTCAACGTCGATGGGCGTCTCAGAGCTGGGCGCCGCGGCTGGTGCGATCGCGTCGATCCGCAGGGTTCCGGCAGGGGTACGCACGCGTGTGTCGCCACTGACGCAATAGCGCATGGCGGCTGCCGGGTCGTCGTCGATCGAGCCGAAGTTCCCCTGGCCGTCGACCAGCTCGTAGCGCATGGAGAAGTCCTGGGCGAGGCGCACCAGCGTGTCGTAGATCGGCGAGTCGCCGTGGGGGTGGTAGTTGCCCATCACCTCGCCGACGATCAGCGCGCACTTCGCGTAGGAGCGCGTCGGTCCGAGCCCGAGCTCGCTCATCGCATAGAGCACGCGCCGGTGCACGGGCTTCAGTCCGTCGCGCACGTCGGGCAGCGCGCGCCCGACGATCACCGACATGGCGTAGTCGAGGTAGGCGGTGCGCATCTCCTCCTCGAGCGCGCGGGGTTCGACGTTGCCGCCGCCGATCACGTCAGCGCTAGCCATGCCTGCTCACCAGCCTATGTCTGGCGTGAGTGACAAGCAGATCAAGGACGCAGGGAGCGTGGCGTGCTTCGCACGCGAGCGAGCGAGGACGCCGAGATGCGCCGTCAATCACGTCAGACATCCAGGTTCGCGACGGCGCGGGCGTTTTCTTCGATGAACTCGCGACGCGGCTCGACCTGGTCGCCCATCAGCTTCGAGAAGATGCGGTCGGCGGCGGCGGCGTCCTCGAGCGTCACCTGGGCGAGCACGCGGCTGGCAGGGGACATCGTGGTTTCGCCGAGCTGGTCGGCGTTCATCTCGCCCAGCCCCTTGAAACGCTGCAGTTTTATGCCCTTCTGGGCGACGCCCATGACGGCCTCGTGCAGGACCTCGAAGGAGAGCGCGGTCTCGGCGGCGTCGCCGAGGCGCACATCGAAGGCGGGGGTGCCGACGAGCTCGATCAGCTGCCCGTGCACCTTCACGAGCTGGCGGTACTCGGTGGAGTCGAACAGGGACCGCTTGATGCGGTGCACTCGGGCGAAGCCGGTGCTCGCCTCGACGGCCCGCACGCGCAGCTCCAAGGGATCAGCCTCGACCAGCTCGGTGCGGTGGGAGTCGCCCTCCTCGCTGTCGCGGCGCAGCAGCTCGATCGCCGCCTCTGCGCTCGTGACCTGCTCGCTCAGCAGCGAGGACTCCTCCAGGAACTGCACGACCTCGTGCCCGTGCTGGCTGCGCAGGGCGAGAGCCCATCCTTCGTACTGCTTGAGCAGGCGGGTGAAGCGCTGCCAGCGCGCCTCGGTGAGCTTGAACTGGGTGCCGTGGCGGTCGAAGACGAGGATCTTCTCCCACTTCTCGGCGAGCAGGATCTGTTCGAGTTCGGACTCCTTCTCGATGTAGCGCTCGCGGGAGCCCTGCCTGAGCTTGTAGAGCGGGGGCTTGGCGATGTACACGTAGCCCTCCTCGATCAGCTCTTTCATCTCGCGGAAGAGCAGCGTCAGCGCGAGCGTCCTGATGTGGGCGCCGTCGACGTCGGCGTCGGTCATCAGGATCACCTTGTGGTAGCGGGCGTTCTCGATGTTGAACTCGTCGCGCACGCCGGTGCCGATGGCGGTGATCAGCGCCTGGATCTCGACGTTCTGGAGCACCTTGTCGATGCGGGACTTCTCGACGTTGAGGATCTTGCCGCGCAGCGGCAGCACGGCCTGCGTGTTGCGGTCGCGTCCCTGCTTGGCCGAGCCCCCGGCCGAATCGCCCTCGACCACGAACAGCTCCGCGAGCGCCGGGTCCTTGACGGCGCAGTCGGCGAGCTTGCCCGGCAGCGTGGAGTTCTCCAGCGCCGACTTGCGCCGCGTCAGGTCGCGTGCCTTGCGCGCCGCCTCGCGCGCGCGCTGCGCCTGCACGGCCTTGCTGATCACCGCGCGGGCCTCGCTGGGGTTCTCCTCGAGGAACTCCGACAGGCCGGTGTTGACGATCGACTCCACGAAGCCGGCCATGCCGGGGTTGCCGAGCTTGGTCTTGGTCTGTCCCTCGAACTGGGGGTCGGACAGCTTCACCGAGATCACAGCGGTGAGGCCCTCGCGCACGTCCTCGCCCGACAGGTTGTCCTCTTTCTCCTTGAGCAGCCCGTGGTCGCGGGCGTACTTGTTGAGCGTGCGGGTGAGCGCCGAGCGAAAGCCGGAGAGGTGGGCGCCGCCCTCGCGGGTGTTGATGTTGTTGGCGAAGGAGTGCACCGACTCCTGGTAGGAGGAGTTCCATTGCATCGCCACCTCGGCGGCGCCCTCGTCGGACTCGCCGTCGAAGAAGATGACCTTGCGGTGGACCGTGTCCTTGTTCTCGTTCAGGTAGCTGACGAAGTCCTCGATGCCGCCGTCGTACTGGAAGGAGGCGGCGTGCCCCTCGGCGCGCTCGTCGACGATCGAGATCTTCAGGCCGCGCGTGAGGAAGGCGGTCTCGCGCAGGCGCTCTTCGAGCGTCTTGAAGTCGAAGTCGAGCGTCTCGAAGACGTCGGCGTCGGGCAGGAAGGTGACGGAGTTGCTGGTGGGTGCGTCCGCGGCGAGCTGCTCGCCCTCCTCCAAGGGGGCGAGGGGGGCGCCGCGCGAGTACTCCTGGGTGTAGACGTGCCCGTCGCGGTGGATCTCCACCGCGAGGCGCTCGGAGAGGGCGTTGACGACCGACACGCCCACGCCGTGCAGGCCGCCGGAGACCTTGTAGCCGCCGCCGAGGCCGAACTTGCCGCCGGAGTGGAGCACGGTGAGCACGACTTCCACCGCCGGCTTGCCCTCCTTCTCCATCATCGCCACCGGGATGCCACGGCCGTCGTCGAGGACCGTTATCGAGTTGTCGGGGTGGATCGTCACCGAGATCTCCGTGCAGAACCCGGCGAGGGCCTCGTCGACGGAGTTGTCCACGACCTCGTAGACGAGGTGGTGAAGCCCCATCACGCCGGTCGAGCCGATGTACATGCCGGGGCGCTTGCGCACCGCTTCGAGCCCCTCGAGGACGGTGATGTCCTGGGCGTCGTAGCTGGCGCCCGGGGTGGCGGGGTCCAGGCGCGGGTCGTTGGCGCCGTTTCGCCCGGCACCCTCTCCAGAGCTGCTGCTGCCTGTTGCCAATGGCCCTCCGATGACGTGAGAACGCCCCGGATTCCGGGGCGCGAAGGTCCACGGCGGGGCGGCTGGGTTGCTGTCTGAAGGATAGCATGCGCGGGGGCCGGAGTCCGCCCGCGAGGCCCACTAAATCCCTGCAAAATGGCCGTAAAACAGGGTGCCGCGGGCGGCGCCGTTCAGCCTGTGCGGCAGCGCAGCTCGAGGATCGCCTCCTCGCCCAGGGCCGCGTTGAGTCGCTCGATCAGCTCGCCGCTCATCAGCTCGAGCTCGTGGGCCCACACGGCGGCCTCGCAGCTGATCGTGAGCACCCCCTCGCGCTCGGCCGTGGGGCGTGCGGCGGCGGCGATCGCCGCGCCTGCGGCGTGCTCCCAGATCGTCTGCACCCGCGCCAGCGTGCTCGCTGGGGCGAGCCTGGCGGAGAGCGCGGACAGCGAGATCGAGAGCGGGCGTGGAGCCGGCCTGCTCATGCGGCGATCGCCTCCTGCAGGATGGCGCCGGCGGACACGCGCAGGCGGGTTACGGCCTCGCCGCCGGCGCCGGGCACGTGCGAGAGGTCGGTGGTCGCGATCACGCTCTGGCCGTCGTCGCTCAGCTCCTGCGAGAGCTGCTCGCGCCGCGAGCCGTCGAGCTCGCTCATGACGTCGTCGAGCAGCATCAGCGGCGTGCGTCCGCGCTGGCTGGCGAGCACGCTGCGCTCGGCCAGCAGGAGCGACAGCAGCGCCACCCGCTGCTCGCCCTGCGAGCCGTAGACGCGCAGCTCGCGGCGGTCGCGCAGCAGCGACAGCTCGTCGCGGTGCGGACCGTAGCCGGTGAAGCCGCGCTCCAGGTCTCGCTGCAGGCGCTCGCGCAGCTCGCGCGCGTACTCCTCCACGTCGGCCGCCTGCGCGCGGGGCCGGTACTCGAGCGCGGGGTCGCCGGCGAGCCCGAGCTGGTTGGCGCGCTCGGCGAACGGGGCGGCGAGCAGCTCGGCGGCGCGGGCGCGGTTGCCCCGCAGCTCGAGCGCCGCGTCTGCGAGCTCGCGGTCCCAGGCCTGGAGCGTGTCCGCGCCGGCCGCGCCCGCGCGCAGGCGGCCGAGCAGCGCGTTGCGCTGGGCGAGCGCGCGCGCGTAGCGTGTGCGCGCCGCGGCGCGGGCCGGCCACAGCGCCGCGAGCACCTGGTCGAGGTGCGCCCGGCGCAGGGCCGGCGGGCCCTTCACCAGCTCGAGGCGCTCGGGCATGAAGACGCTCACGAGCGGGCGGGCGTCGAGGTCGAGCAGGCGCTCGACGGGCGCGCCGTCGACGCTCATGCGCTTGACGTGCTGGGCGCCGGGCGCGCCGGCCCCGAAGCCCACTGCCAGCTCATGCGGCTCGCCGGCGGCGAGGTAGCGCACGAGCACGCGCGCCGCGGGCGCGCCGAAGCGGATCAGCTCGCGCTCGTTGCGCGTGCGCGGGCTGCGGCCGGTGCAGCCGAGATAGAGGGCCTCGAGCAGGTTGGACTTGCCGGCGCCGTTGGCGCCGTGCACGACGGTGAGGCGAGCGCCGATGGCCGCCTCGGCGCGGGCGTACGTGCGAAAGTCGCGCAGCTGCACGCCGAGCACCCGCGTGCTCTCCGCAGCCATGGCCTCACACGTTCAACCTGATGGGCATGATCAGGTAGACGAAGTCGCCGTCGTCGGGGGATTCGATCAGTCCGGGGCGCAGCGGGCTGATCAGCTTGAGCACGAGCTCATCTGCTTCGACGCTCTCCAGACCGTCCCTGAGGAACTCGGGGTTGAAGCCGATCTCGAACGGCTCGCCGTGGAAGGGCACGGGAATCGACTCGCTCGCCTCGCCGACGTCGGGGGTCTGCGCGGAGACGCTCAGCACGCCCTCTTCGAAGCGCAGCCGCAGAGGCGCGTTCTTCTGAGCCAGCAGGCTGATCCGGCGCACGACGTCGGTGAGCTCCGCGGACGAGAGGCGGAGCTCGTGCTCCACCGTCTCCGGCAGCAGCTGCCGGTAGTTGGGAAACTGGCCGTCGATCAGGCGGGACGAAAGCGCGGCCTCGCCCAGCTCGAACACCACCTGGTTCTGGCCTACGCTCACCGCGATCGAATCGGCCGGCGACTGCTGCGCGATGCGCACGAGCTCCTGCAGGGCGCGCGCGGGCACGTTGGCGTCGAGCTCGCCCTCGAGCGCGGTCTCGAGCCTGGTCTGCTTGACGCTGAGGCGGTAGGAGTCGGTGGCGACCATGCGCAGCTCCTGCGCCGAGGCGGTGATCAAGACGCCGGTGAGCACGGGGCGGGTCTCGTCGCGGGACGCTGAGCGCCCGACACGGGCGACGGTCTGCACGAAGGCGTCCGCCGGCAGCGACACGCGGCTGTCGGGAAACGGCTCGGGGAGGGTCGGGAAGTCCTCGGCGCGGAGCGTGCGCAGGTGGAAGGTGGCGGGCCCGCACAGCAACTCGACGTCCTGCTCCGCGGTCCGCAGCTCGAGCGTGAGCTTCTCGCCTGGCAGCGAACGGACCACGTCGAGCAGCAGCCTCGCGGGTAGCACCGCGGACCCTGGACGCTCGACCTCGGCGTCCAGGGGGACACGCAGGCCTATCTCCATGTCGGTGGCGAGCAGCTCGGGCCTGGAATCCGCGGCGGCGGCGAGCTTCACGCCGGATAGTGCCTGCACTGCGCTGCGGGTGGAAGCGACGCGCGCAGTTGTCTGCAGGTTCGCAAGGAGGTGCGCTGTCGAAGTGGAGATCTTCAAGGGATGATGTCTGCTCTGAGGTAATCGAGTTGTAGTAGGGGCTGTGAGATCTGTGGAAGGGACTGCCGGTGCATACGCTCGGGTGTGGATTGTGTGTGGGCGGCTGTGCGTGGAAGTGTCCCAGGCTGGGCGGTCGGCGGGGCGCAGCGCTCAGGTGTTGGCGCGGGAGTCGAGCAGCCGCCGGAGGCTGTCCACGGCGGCCTTGGTGTCCTCGTCGGTCTCAAGACGCGCGCGCGTCCGTCGCCATGCATGCAGGACGGTGGTGTGATCGCGCCCACCGAACTCACGGCCGATGGCTGGCAGGGACTCGGCGGTGAGCTCGCGGGCGAGGTACATGGCGAGCTGTCGTGGCCAGGCGATTTGGTGCGCCCGCGCGCTCGAGAGGAGCTGCGCGCTCGAGACGCCGAAGTGCTCGCAGGCGGCGGTCTGGATGTCGGCGATCGTGCGGTCTTGCGTTGGTGGCGGCGCAGGGTAGAGGCGGTCGAGCACCTCGCGCGCGAGCGTCGCGTCGAGCGCGCGGCCGGTGAGGGAGCTGTAGGCGACGACGCGTATCAGCGCTCCCTCGAGCGAGCGGACGTTGGTGCAGACGCGCTCGGCGATCGCCTGCAGCGGAGCATCGCCGGCGAGCTCGAGCTCGTCCTGCTGTGCGCGCTTGCGCAGGATCGCGAGCCGCGTGGCGAGGTCGGGTGGCTCGACCTCCGCCACGAGGCCCGCCTGGAAGCGCTCGCGCAGGCGGTCTTCGAGTCCCTGCAGGTCGCGCGGAGGACGGTCGGAGGTGAGCACGATCTGGCGCGCGCTGTCGTGGAGGGAGTTGAAGGTGTGGAAGAACTCCTCCTCGGTCTTGGCCTTGCGCTCGAGGAACTGCACGTCGTCGAGTAGGAGCACGTCGATGTGGCGGAAGCGGAGCTTGAAGGACTCGGCGTTGCCGCTCGACAGCGCCGCGAGGAACTCGTTGGTGAAGCTCTCGCCGGTGGTGCAGCGAACCTCGAGCTCGGGGTTGTGCGCCAGCAGGAGGTTCGCGATCGAGCTGAGCAGATGCGTCTTGCCGACGCCGGGCGGACCGTAGATGAAGAGCGGGTTGTAGGCGTGGCTGGGCATCTCCGCCACCGCCAGGGCCGCGCCGTGGGCGAGCCGGTTGCAGTCGCCGATCACGAACTGCTCGAAGGTGAGCTTGGGATTGCCGACCGGTCCCGCTGCGATCGCGCCGGTGCCGGCGCGATCGCGCCGGTGGCGATCGCGATCGTCCCCACCGCGCGCCCGTCGCCGGCCGTCGCCGTGGCGGGCGCTGCGGTCGACGACGTCGATCTCGGCGCCGTCCCCGAGCACGAGCTCGACGCTCGCCCGAAGCGCCCGCCCGAAGCGCTCGCGTATCCAGGGAGCGGCGTGCGCCGGCGCGGAGATCACGAGCGTGTGATCGCGCAGTTCGAGGGGCCGCAGGGGCTCGAGCCAGATGCGGAAGGTGGCGTCGTCGACCACGAGCGCGAGCTGCGCCTGGACCTGCGAGAAGATGTGGTCGAGCTCGCGGCTCACGGCAGCGGTGGTCGGCTCCTCTCGGGAAAGAAGGACGGCGGGACGTATTCGAGGGGGGCCGCGACGGCCCGGTCGGGCGACTATACCCAACGCCATATGCCCGGCTGCGGGGGTGATCGCATTTGGCGGGAAAAACCGCGCGGCGTGGGTACCGCCCTATACTGCGAGCGCGATGAAGCGCACCTACCAGCCCAAGAAGCGCAAGCGCGCGCGCACCCACGGGTTCCGCGCGCGGATGGCCACGCGCGCCGGCAGGCTCACGCTGAAGCGGCGGCGCAGCAAGGGCCGCAGGCGCCTGTCGGCCTGAGCATCGCGGTGTGGGTGTGGGCGAGCTGCGCTCCGGACCGATGAGGCGGGGCGGCCCTGCGCGCGGCCGGCTGTCGCGCAGCGCGGAGTTCGAGCGGGTGTACCGTCAGGGACGCTCGGTCTCCAACCGTCATCTGGTTCTGTACGCGTTCCCGAACCCGGCGGTGGAGGAGGCGCGGCTGGGCCTGGCGGTCTCGCGCAAGGTGGGGGGCGCGGTTCGCCGCAACAAGGTCAAGCGGCTGCTGCGCGAGTCCTTCGCGCGGGCTGCGGACGGACTGGCGGGCGGTCAGGACGTGGTGGTGGTTGCGAGGCCGCCCGCGGGGGAGCTCGCCGAGCGCGACGGGCTCGCCGGCGTGGATGCGGCCCTGAGCGAGCTGCTCGCCAAGAGCGGGCTGCGTGACGGGGGGTCCGAGAAGGTTCCCCTATGAGCACCCCGGCGTGGCAGGGGGCTCGGCGGCCGTGGGGCGAGCGGTTGCGAGGTCCGGCGCGCGTGGTGGCGGTCACGCCGATCGTGCTCTACCAGCGCTACGTCTCGCCTGCGCTGCCGCGCCGTTGCAAGTACGAGCCCACGTGCTCGCGCTATGCGCTCGAGGCGATCGGGCGGTACGGCATACTGAGGGGCCTGGTGCTCGCCGGCTGGCGCATCATGAGATGCAACCCGTGGAGCCACGGCGGCTACGATCCGGTGGAGGCCCAGCGAGTGTTCGGCACCGATCCCGCCACCGGTGGCTGAGCAGCCGTTGCGTCCGGCGGCGCCGGCCGCAGGGCTGACCGCGGCCGATCAGATCACGCACCTGTCCCTAACACGAACGCCCCCACAGAGCTAGACCATGCCCATCTTCGCCAACGTGATCGAGGACGCCTTCTCGCCGCTGATCACCGTGTTCGAAGAAATCATGGTGTTCATCCACAACGACGTCGTCGGCGGGAGCTGGGGGCTGGCGATCGTGGGGCTGACCGTGCTGATCAGGGCGATCCTGGTCCCCCTGACCTACAGGCAGCTGAAGTCGATGCAGGAACTGCAGCGCCATGCGCCGGAGCTGAGCGCGATCAAAGAGCGCTACAAGGAGGACAAGCAGCGCCAGCAGCAGGAGATGATGAAGTACTACCAGGAGCACAAAATCAACCCGCTGGCATCGTGCCTGCCGCTGCTCCTGCAGTTCCCGGTGTTCATCTCGCTGTTCTACATGCTGCGCACGGACCTGAAGAAGCACATCTGCGGCACGCAGCTCGTCCAGTACTTCAACGCCCATCCCCACCTCGCCGCGCAGTACAAAGCCGGCGCGAGCATCGCCGCGGTCTCGAAGCTGCCTTCGAAGTTCATCGAAGACACGACCTGCAACACGGTCGCCGAGCATTCGGCGAAGTTCCTGTTCCTCCCCGACATCACGGCCAAGGCCACCGGCCTCGCGCTGGTGGTTCTGATCGTGCTCTACGTGGGCTCGCAGCTGGCCTCCACGATGATCGCCACCGCCACCGCGGATCCGATGCAGAAACGGATGATGTTGGTGCTGCCGATCGTTTTCGTGATCATTCTGTACCGCTACCCGGCGGGCTTGCTCGTCTACTGGATCACCACCAACCTTTGGACGATCGGCCAGCAGTACCTGATCAAAAAGCGGTTGCCCCCGCCGGCCCCCGCCGCGGCCAACGGCAAACCGAGGGGCTCGCTGAAACAGGCCATCGCCGAGGCGGCGGGCACCACCGCGCGGGCTCCGGCGAAGGCGGAGGTTGCCTCCGCGAGCGGCGGCACGAGCGCGGGCACGCGCCCTGCGCCGCCGCCGCCTCCCCGCAAGAAGAAGAAACGGTCTGGCAGGAGACGATGAGCGAGCCCGAGGAGGACCGCGAGCTCGAGCCGATCGAGGCGCTCGAGGAGCTGCTCGAGGAGATCGCAGACGGGCTGCAACTGGACGTGGACGTGGAGGTCGAGGAGCGCGGGGGTCTGCTCACGGGTCGGCTCGAAGGCGAGGACGTCGGTCTCTTCATCGGCCGACACGGACAGACCATCGACGCCGTCCAGCACCTCGCGCAGCGGATCGTGTTCCCCGACGGCCCGTCGGCCGTGCGGGTGGTGATCGACGCGGGCGGCTATCGCGAGCGCCGGGCAGAGGTCCTGCGGGCCGAAGCCGACGAGGCCGCCGAACGGGCTTTGAGCACCGGCCGGGCGGTCGAGCTCGACCCGCTGCCGTCGTTCGAGCGACGGATCGTGCACGAGCACCTGCGCGAGCGGGGCGACGTCGAGACCCACAGCGAAGGCAACGAACCCGAGCGCTTCCTCGTGGTCGTTCCCAACGCGCTCGATGAGCGCGTCTAGCGTTTCACGTGAAAACGTCGCGCTGACCGACGCGCAGCGCCGCCAGCTCGGCGCGGTGCTCGACGTGCTCGCCAGCGACGAGCACGCACCGAGCGCGGTGCGCGAGCGTGGCGCCGCAGAGCGCGTCCACGTCGCCGACTCGCTGGCGGCGCTGGAGCTCGAGCGGGTGCGCACGGCCCGCCGCATCGCCGACCTCGGCAGTGGCGCGGGCTTTCCTGGGATCGCGTTGGCCGTGGCGCTGCCGCAAGCGTGCGTGCACCTGATCGAGAGCCAGCGGCGCAAGCGCGAGTTCCTCGTGCGCGTGTGCGCGCAGGCCGGCATCGGCAACGCGCGGCCCGTCTGCGCGCGCGCGGAGGAGTGGCGCGAGGGGATCGGGCGCTGCCAGCTGGTGCTCGCGCGCGCGTTGGCGTCTCAGCCGGTGGTGCTCGAGTACGCGGCCCCGCTGCTCGAGCTGGGGGGCGCGCTCGTGGACTGGCGCGGGCGCCGCGATCGCGAGGAGGAGCAGCGCGCCGAGCGCGCTGCGGCCCTGCTGGGCCTGGAGCGCTCCGAGGTGCGCAGGGTGGTGCCCTTCGCGGGCGCGACCGACCGCCATCTGCACGTGTTCGAGAAGCGTGCAGAGACCCCGCGGCGCTTTCCGCGGCGCGCCGGCGTCGCGCGCAAGCACCCGCTCGGCGGCTGAGCCCGCGCCCGCCGCCGCTGGCGCTGCGCCGGTGGCGGCCTCGTGACGCCGCGCGCCGATCGGCGCTAGCGTGCCGGCGATGGGCACGGTGTATGCGATCGCCAATCAGAAGGGGGGCGTGGGCAAGACGACGACCGCGGTGAACGTCTCCGCCTGCATCGCCGAGGCGGGCTACGAGACGCTGCTGGTGGACGTGGACCCGCAGGCCAACGCGACCGTCGGCCTCGGGATCGAGCGCTCTCGCTCGCCGGGGCTCTACGAGGTCCTGTCAGGCGCCGCTGCCGCCGCAGACGCGATCGTCGACACGCCGATCGAGCGCCTGAGGGCTCTGCCGGCCGGCGCCGACCTCGCGGCGGCGCAGGTCGAGCTGCCCCGCATCGACGGCTACGAGCAGCGCCTGCGGGAATGCCTCGAGCCCGTGCGGCAGGCGTTCCGCTACGTCCTGCTCGACTGCCCGCCCTCGCTGGGCCCGCTCACGGTCGCCGCGCTGGTGGCCGCCGACCGCGTGATCGTACCGGTGCAAACCGAGTACTTCGCGCTCGAGGGCCTCGCCGGCCTGCTCGAGACGCTCGCGCTGGTGCAGCGCGAGCTGAACCCGCGGCTGACCGTGGCGGGCATGCTGCTGACGATGCACGACGCGCGCACCCGCCTCGGCCAGGACGTCGAGCGCGAAGTGCGCGCGCACTTCCCCGATCTCGTGTTCGACACGGTGATACCGCGCAACGTGCGCGTGGGCGAGGCGCCCAGCTACGGTCTGCCGGTGACCCACCACGACCCGCACAGCGCCGGGGCAGAGGCCTATTTCGAGTTGGCAAAGGAGGTCGCAGCGCGTGGCTAGACCAAAGCCGGGCATGGGCAGGGGACTTGGGGCGATCCTGTCGGTGTCGTCCGAGGGGCTCGCGCCGGGCGAGGAGCAGCTGCGCGAGCTCGCGGTGGAGTCGATCGCGGCGAACCCCAATCAGCCCCGCCGCAGCTTCGACCAGCAGTCGCTGGAGGCGCTGGCGGGGTCGTTGAGCGAGCGCGGGGTCCTGCAGCCGGTGCTGGTGCGACCGCGTGCGGGCGGGGGCTTCGAGCTCGTCGCGGGCGAGCGGCGTTGGCGCGCGGCGAAGCTCGCCGGCCTGCGCACGCTGCCGGCGATCGTGCGCGAGCGGGAGGACGCCGACGCGCTCGAGGCGGCGCTGGTCGAGAACATGGCCAGGGAGGACCTGAACCCGATCGACGAGGCGCGCGCCTGCGCGGCGCTGGTCGAGGAGCTGGGGCTGACGCGGGAGGACGTGGGCCGGCGCGTGGGGCGCAGCCGCGTTGCGGTGAGCAACCTGGTGCGGCTGCTGGACCTGCCCGACGAGGTGATCGAGCTGCTGCGCATGGGGCAGTTGAGCGAGGGTCACGGGCGTGCGCTGCTGCTGGCGGAGGACCACGGGGAGCGCCGCCGGCTGGCGCAGCTGGCGCTGCAGGAGGGCTGGTCGGTGCGGGTCACCGAAGAGCGCGCCCGCGAGCGCAACGCGCGCGCGGCAGGCGTGCGCGGCACGCGCGCGCGGCGCGGTGCGCACCCCGACCAGGAGCACGCGGCCGGCGAGATCGCCCATACGCTCGCGGAGGCGTTCGGCGCGGAGGTGCGCGTGAAGCCCACGAGCGACGGCCGTTACCGTGCCGAGCTGTGCTTCGCGACGCCGCAGGAGGCGATCGAGCTCGCGCGGCGCGTCCACCCGCGCGCCGTTGCGTAGAATCGGGGGCCCGGGCGATTAGCTCAGTCGGTTAGAGCGCTTCTCTGATAAGGAAGAGGTCCCTGGTTCGAATCCAGGATCGCCCATTCGTATAGTTGGAATAATGGATGCGACCACAGGCGGACGGCGGGTGGGGCTCCCTCGTGAGCCGTCGGCTCGTAGTACGATCACCTCGACCTGCCGGCGCGCGACGAGGAGACCGAAGGTGGCTGAGACATCCGCTAACACGAGAGGCCCCGCCGGCGCCCTCGAGACCTACCCGCTGATCATCGGCGTCGTGGGCATCTCGATCCCGGTGGGCCTGGTCACCGCCGCGGCGGTGACCGAAAGCGTGGCGCTGCTGGTGCTGGCCGTGCTGGCCCTCTTCATGGTCGGCGCCGCCACCCTCGGCTTCGTCCTGCACTTGGCCTCCGATCCTCCCGAGCCGGCGGACGAGGGCGAAGCGCACGCCGGCTGAGCAAGCCGCCTCCCGCCGCCCCGCGCGGCGGGGGTGACGCAGCGCCGCCGCGGCGGCCTGGCGCAGCACGCGCGGCGCGCCGTCCCTGCAACGCAGTCTGAACCGCTTTAGGAGCCGCGCTCGCGGGCCGATTGATGACCGCAGATGGACGTGAACGGCACGAGCAGTCAAGTGCGCGGGCGGCCGCAGCCCGAGGCTGCAGGCAGCGGCCAGGGAGCGCCCGTCGGCGGCCCGGAGGGCATGCGCCTGCTCGGCGAGTCGCTGCTGGCGCAGAGCGAGGAGATCCTGCGCGAAACGGTCGCGCGCACCGTCGAGTCCGGCGAGATCGTGGACGCGCTCGTGCAGAGCAGCTTCGAGAAGATCTGCGTCGGCTCCACGCTGGCGGTGGCGCGCTGGATCGCGGGCGAGGACCTTGAGGTGACCAACGACGCCGCCCGCGAAGCCTCCAAGATCTTCGGCGAGCTGGCCGCGCACAGGGCCGCCTCGCTCAACGAGGTCACCCGCCGCAGCCTGTGGTGGCGCAACGTGATGAAGGACGCGCTGAAGGCCAGCGCGAGCGAGCTCGGCGTGGCCGACGACGCGCTCGCGGAGGCGCAGAGCATGGTGCAGCTGAGCATCGAGTTCAGCATCCTGCGCATGTGCGAGTCTTTCGAGCAGGAGCGACGGCGCGTCGACGAGGAGCTCTCGCGGCGCGAGGAGGAGCTCGCCTTCCTGGCCACGCACGACCCGCTCACGGGCCTGCCCAATCGCACGCTGATCCTCGACCGCGTCGAGCAGATGCTGGCGCGCGCCGCGCGCAACCAGACGCCAGTGGCGGCGCTGTTCATAGACGTTGACAACTTCAAGAACATCAACGACACGCTCGGTCACGCCGCCGGCGACGAGCTGCTGCGGGCGGTGGCGGCGCGGCTGGAAGGGGTTGTGCGCAACGCCGACGCCGTCGGGCGCCTCGGCGGCGACGAGTTCGTCGTGATCGCCGAGGAGCTCACCCTGTCGGCGGCGCCGGAGCTGGTGGCCGAGCGCCTGCTGGAGGCGCTGGGCCATTCCTTCGAGCTGCACGCCGAGACCACCGTGCGCGTGACCGTCACCGCCAGCATCGGCATCGCGGTGGGGCTGCGCACCTCCGCCGACGAGCTGCTGCGCGACGCGGACATCGCGATGTACCGCGCCAAGTGGGACGGCAAGAACCGCTACGCGGTGTTCGAGTCGGGCATGGAGGACACCGTCAGGGACCGCATGGAGCTCGACATGGACCTGCGCGACGCGCTCGAGCGCGAGCAGTTCTTCCTCGTCTACCAGCCCACCTTCGCGCTCTCAGACATGGCGCCCACGGGGGTCGAGGCGCTGATCCGCTGGCGCCACCCCGAGCGCGGCGTCGTGCCCCCCGACGCGTTCATCCCGCTGCTGGAGGAGACCGGGCTGATCGTGGAGGTCGGCCGCTGGGTGCTGCGCGAGGCCTGCCGGCAGACCGCGGCTTGGCGGCAGGCGGGGCATCCGATCGACGTCGCGGTCAACGTGTCCGCGCGCCAGCTCGACACCGACGAGCTGCTCGAGGACATCAAGGGCGCTCTGCGCGACGCCGCGCTCGGCGCGGAGGCGCTCACCATCGAGATCACCGAGACGACGCTGATGCGCGACGTGGAGCGCACCGTCGAGCGCCTCGAGCAGATCAAGCGACTGGGCGTGCGCATCGCGATCGACGACTTCGGCACGGGCTACTCCTCGCTCGCCCACCTCCAGCGCTTCCCCGTGGACGCGCTCAAGATCGACCGCTCCTTCATCTCCGGCCTGCGCCACAACCGCGAGGGCGAGACGCTGATCCGCACGCTGGTGCAGCTCGGCAAGGCGCTGTCGATCGAGACCTTCGCCGAGGGCATCGAGCGTGAGCACGAGCTGGCGCTGCTCAAGGACGAGGACTGCGACAACGGCCAGGGCTACCTGTTCGCGCGCCCGCTCGACCCCGCCGGCATCGAAGGCTTCTTCGCCGAGGCAGCGTCTCAGCCACGCAGGCGCTCGCCCGCCGGGTCCAACAGCGGCTCGCGCGCGAGCACGCCGGCGACCCACTCGCCGAACACGTCCACCTCGACCTCCGTTCCCACGTCGAGCTCGGCCGGCAGGTAGGCGTACGCGATCGAGCGCTCCACCGTGTAGCCGTAGCCGCCGCTGGTGACGCGTCCCACCACCTCCCCGCCCACGCGCACCGGCTCGTTGCCCAGCGCCACCGAGCGGGGGTCCTCGAGCAGCAGGCAGCGCAGGCGTCGCCGCGGGCCGCCCTCGCCCTCCGCCGCGCGCAGCGCCGATGCGCCCACGAATTCGCCGTCCCGCTTCACGCAGAAGCCGAGCCCGGCCTCATGCGGAGTGTCGTCCGGGGTGATGTCCGCGGCCCACACCCGGTAGCCCTTCTCCAGGCGCATCGAGTCGATCGCCCGGTAGCCCCCGGCCACCAGCCCATGCTCGCGACCAGCCCGCCACAGCGCGCGCCACAGCCCCGCGCCGTACTCGGTGGGGCAGTAGAGCTCCCAGCCGCGCTCGCCCACGAACGTGACCCGCAACGCCCGCACGGGCACGTCGCCCACGGTCAGCTCGCGCTGGCGCATGTAGGGGAAGTCGAGCTCCCCGTCAGCCAGCGGTGCGAGGATCTCGCCAGCGCGCGGCCCCCACAGCGCGAAGCAAGCCCAACGGGAGGTCACGTCGGTGCAGCGCACGCTGCCGTCCGGCGGCGCGTGGCGCACGATCCAGCTGAGGTCGTGATTGCCGAAGGCCGTGCCGGTGACGATCGAGAACAGCTCCTCGCGCACGCGCGTGACCGTGAAGTCGCACTCGATGCCGCCGCGCCGGTTGAGCATCTGCGTGTAGGTGATCGCGCCCACCTCGCGCGCCACGCGGTTGTCGCACAGCCGTTCCAGGAACTCCGCCGCGCCCGGCCCCTCCACCTCGAGCTTGGCGAAGGAGGACTCGTCGAACAGCCCCGCGCGCTCGCGCGTGCCGCGGTGCTCGGCGCCGATCGCGGGCGACCAGTGCATGCCCGCCCAGCCGCGCGGTCGCAGCGCCTCCTCGCCGGCGCCGGCGTTGGCCTCATACCAGTTCACGCGCTCCCACCCGGACTTCTCGCCGAAGGCCGCGCCGTGCTCGAGGTGCCAGGGGTAGGCGCTCGAGGTGCGCAGCGGCCGTCCGGCCTGGCGCTCGTGGCCCGGGTAGCGGATGTCGTAGTAGGTCTCGTAGACCTCTTTGGTGCGCGCCAGCGTGTAGCGGGGGGAGCGGTAGTGCGCAGCGAAGCGGCGGATGTCCATCTCCCACACGTCGATCGACGGCTCGCCCTCGAGGATCCACTCGGCCATCACCTGGCCGACGCCGCCCGCGCCGGCGAGACCGTGGGCGCAGAAGCCGGCCGCGACGAACAGGCCGCGCACGCCGCTCTCGCCCAGGCAGAACTCGTTGTCGGGCGTAAACGCCTCGGGGCCGTTGATCAGGCGCGTCACCTTGATCTCGTCCATCGCCGGCACGCGCCGGCGCGAGTTGGCCGCGATCTGCTCGAAGCGCGCCCAATCCTCCTCCAGCAGGCGCCCGTTGAAGTCGGGCGGGATCTCGTCGAGCAGGTCCTCGCGCAGCGACCATGGCGCCGAGCGCCGCTCGTAGCCGCCCATCACCAGGCCGCCGCCCTCCTCGCGGAAGTAAACCAGCAGGTCGGGGTCGCGCAGGGTCGGCAGGTGCTCCTGCTCCGCCGCGCCGGCCGCCTGCGCCCCCGTGGGCGTGCCCGAGCGGGTGCGAAACGGCTGCGTCACCAGGTACTCGTGCGCGAACGGCACCACCGGCACGCGCACGCCCGCCATGCGTCCCAGCTCGGCCGCGTACATGCCGCCGGCGTTGACCACGACCTCCGCCTCGATCGGGCCCCACTCGGTCTGCACGCCGCGCACACGCCGGTGCGTGGGAACCCGCTCGTCCACCTCGATGCCGGTCACGCGCGTGTGCGTGAAGATGCGGCAGCCGCCCGCGCGGGCGCCGGCGGCGAGCGCGCTCGTCAGGAGCGACGGGTCGAGGTAGCCGTCGCTCGGCAGGTAGGAGCCGCAGCGCACCCCGTCGGTGCTCATCAGCGGGAACAGCGCCTGCGCCTCGCTCGCAGAGATCAGCTCCAGCGGCAGCCCGAACGTCTTCGCCCAGGCCACCTGGCGCAGCACCTCCTGCTCGCGCTCGGGGCTGCACGCCAGGCGAATGCCGCCGCACTGCACCCAGCCGCAGTCCAAGGTGCGGTAGAGCTCGACCGAGTTCATCATCATGCGCGTCAGCGACACGCTCGCGCGCAGCTGGCCCACGAGGCCGGCGGAGTGGAAGGTGGAGCCGCTCGTCAGCTCGCTGCGCTCGAGCAGCACCACGTCGCGCTCGCCCATGGCGGCCAGGTGGTAGGCGATCGAGGCGCCGCCCACGCCGCCGCCGACGATCACCACGCGCGCCCGCGCCGGCAGCTCACGCGGTCGTGGCACCGCTTCCCTCCTCGCCCGCCAGCGCCAGCCAACGCGGGAAGTCGGCGTGCTCGACGGCTGCCTGGAGACGCTCGAAGTGCACGCGCGCGTAGCGGCCGAAGTCGAACTCCACGTCGGAGATGTAGGACTGCAACTCGCCCCACGCGCCCTCGCGCGCGTCCGAGAGCACGCGCATCAGCTTCAGCGTCGCTCGCCGCCGCTCGCTGGGCGGCTCGCCGTGATAGGCCGCCAGCAGCCGCTCCTCGTCGCCGTCCTCGAGCTCGTTGTTGACCGCCAGGTTGCCGAGGTCGAAGTAGGGATGGCCGATGCCGGCGTACTCCCAGTCGACGATCTGCACCCGCTCCTCACCTGCGCACAGCACGTTGCCGGCGAGCAGGTCGTTGTGGCAGGGCACCCGCGCCGCCGCCGCCAGCGCCGGTGCGATCTGCGCGCATGCGCGAGCGGCCGCGCCATATGCCGGCGAGGTCGAGCCGCCGCGCGCGCGCACCGCGGCGGCGTAGCGCTCCAGCAGGTCGGGCACCCAGAAGGCGCTCGGCAGCGTCGCGCCCGAGCTGTGGAAGTCGCGCAGCGCTGCCGCGATCGTCTCGATGCGCGCCCGGATCTCGCGCGCGGTGCACGGCTCGGCGGCGAGGAAGCGGGTCACCAGGCAGTCCTCGAGCGCGAGCGCCGGCGCCGGCGCGATCCCCAGCCGCGCGGCCACCTCGCTGGCCGCGCGCTCGGCCGCGCGGTCGATCCCGAGCAGCTCGGTGTCGTTGCCGTGCACGCGGACCACGTACTGCGAGCCGCCGAGCTGCACGCGGAAGTTATGGTTGGTGATGCCCCCCGAGAGCGGCCGCGGCGCGCCTTCCAGGGGCCCCAGCCGCACGGTCAGCGCGCGCAGGGCCTTCTCCAGTCGCTGCGCCCCAGCCTGCTCGGTCCCGGCCATAAGGCATGAAACCTATACCTTCAAGACCATGACCCATGGCGAGTCGCGGGCGGCCGGCGCGCAGCGACCGGGAGCCGGCGCCGAGCTGGTGGCGAGCGTCGACGTGCGCGCCGCGCGCCGCGCGCTCGAGGGCGCGGCGGTGCGCACGCCGCTGCTTGCCTGCGCCCTCGCGCCGCCCGCGCGCGGCGGCAGCGTCGCGCTCAAGGCCGAGTGCCTGCAGCGCACCGGCTCGTTCAAGCTGCGCGGGGCGCTCGCCAAGCTGTCCGCGCTCGGCGATCGCGCCGCGGCGGGCCTCGTGACCGCAAGCGCCGGCAACCACGCCCGCGCAGTCGCCTACGCGGCGCGCCTGCGCGGCGTCTCCTGCGAGGTGTTCATGCCGGGGGAGGTGCCCGCCTCGAAGCTGGCCGCCGTGCAGCAGCTCGGCGCCCGCGTGGAGCTTGGCGGCGGCTCCGTGGACGAGGCGCTGGAGCTGGCCGCGGCGCGCGCCGCGGCGACCGGCGCCACCCTCGTGCACCCGTTCGACGACCTCGACGTGATCGCCGGGCAGGGCACCGTCGCCCTCGAGCTGATCGAGGACGCGCCGCAGCTGCGCAGGGTGGTGCTGCCGCTCGGCGGCGGCGGCCTCGCCGGCGGCGTGGGAGCGGCCCTGCGCCAGGTGGGCGCCGAGGTGGAGATCGTCGGCGTGCAGGCCCGCAGCTGCGCCCCCTACGCCCGGCTCTGGGAGGGCGATGCGGCCGCGGATGCGCCCAATGCCGCCGCCGGCGCGACGATCGCTGACGGCATCGCCGTGAAGCGCCCCGGCGCGATCACGGGGCCGCTCGTGCGCGAGCTGCTGCACGAGGTCGTCACCGTCGGCGAGGAGGAGATCGCCGACGCGATGGTGTTCCTGGTCGAGCACGCCAAGCTCGTGGCCGAGGGCGCCGGCGCGGTCGCGGTGGCGGCGCTGCGCAGCGGCAGGCTGCCCGAGGCGGAGGGATTGACGGTGGCGGTCGTCTCCGGCGGCAACGTCGACAGCGGCCTGCTGGCCGGCCTGCTGCTCCGCCACGAAACGGCGGAGGGGCGGCGCGTGCGCCTGTTCACGCGCGTGCCCGACAGGCCGGGTGCGCTGGCGGAGCTGCTCGAGCTGGTGGCGCGCGCCGGCGCCAACCTCGTCAGCGTCGAGCACGTGCGCGAAGCGCTGCCGCTGCACGTGCGCGAGACCGGCGTGGAGCTGACGCTGCAAACACGCGGACCGGCCCACACCGGCGAGCTGCTGGCGTCGCTCGCCGAGGCCGGCTACGAGGTGAGCGAGCCGCGAATGAGCTAAGATCCAACTCTCGGAACCCTGTTGAGGAGGGGATCGACCTGCGGGAGGAGTTCGCCATGGTGCATTTGCAGTGCCGCGCCCTTTGCGCGGCGCTGGTGGTTTGCGCCGTCCTCACGGGCGCCGCGAGCGCGACTGCGTCGGCTGCGTCCGCTCCCACGATCGAACGCGAGGCCGTCACGGGCGTGACCGAAACCTCGGCGACGCTGGAAGCGACAGTCGACCCCAACGGGCTTGAAACCACCTACGAACTCAGGCTCCTCCACGCGGTCTGTCAGAACCCGCTGGAAGAATCGATAGGCGTGTGCCTCGCGATCAGCCTGCAGCAAGTAGGGCAAGGCCGCATCGAAGCCGGTGAAGCCGCGCAGTCGATCAGCGTCGTCGTGCCTGGCCTGCAACCGGGTTATGTGTATGGATTTCAGGTGGTTGTGACCAACTCGGACGGCGAATCGGTCGGCCGCGAACAGGGGTTCGTCACCCTCCTGGGACGGGCGCCGGAAACCCTTCCCGCAGCCGCGATCACGCCCAGCTCCGCGGTCGTTCGGGGACGCGTGATGCCCGAAGAGCTGCCACAGCTGAGCGGCGAAGCGCCCGCGTCCCCTCCGATCGCGTGGAGCTTCGAGCTCGCGCCGGGTCCCCGTTGCACGGGCGCAGGCCAGGTAAGCACTCCCGAAGCGGAAGAAGCGCTGGCGGGCGAAGCCACACGTGAAGTCGAAGTCACCGGCCTCGCGCCGGGCACCGAATACACCGTGTGCCTCGTCGAGACGAGAAACGGCTTCACGATGACTGCGCCGGGGGCATCCTTCACCACCGCGCCGGAAAGCGGACCGCCAGCGTCGCCTGTGGCCATCGCGCCCCTTCCGCTCGCGCCGACCACCACGGACACTCTCGCCCCGATCGCCGAAACGGGCGCGGCCGGCGCCCCCGCCCCGTCCGCGCCTGCCTCCTCGGAGTACACGCCGGCCACGCACGCCGGCGTGACGCGGCCGGCCTCGGCCTCGGCGAGGACCTCAAAGCTCGCGAGGGCCATGAGAATCTGCAAGCAGAGGAGGCCCGGCAGGTCGCGCGCGGCGTGCAAGCGACGGGCTCGCAGGCGATACGTCGTCAAGCCCAGATAGCGTCAGGCGAAGCAGCCGCTACAGCACCTTCGACAGGAACGCGCGCGTGCGCTCGTGGCGGGGGTTATCGAGCACCTGCGAGGGCGCCCCCTGCTCCACCACCAGGCCGCCGTCCATGAACACCACGCGGTCCGCGACCTCGCGTGCGAAGCCGATCTCGTGCGTGACCACGAGCATCGTCATGCCTTCCGCGGCGAGCCGCTTCATCGCCGCCAGCACGTCGCCCACCAGCTCCGGGTCGAGCGCCGAGGTGGGCTCGTCGAAGAGCATCAGCTTCGGCTCCATCGCCAGCGCGCGCGCGATCGCCACGCGCTGCTGCTGGCCGCCGGAAAGCTGCGCGGGGTAGCTGTCGAGCTTGTCCGCGAGGCCCACTCGCGCGAGCAGCTCGGCGCCCCGCCGCCGCGCCTGCTCGCGCGCCACGCGCTTGACGTGGATCGGCGCGCAGGTGACGTTCTCCAGCGCGGTCATGTGGCCGAACAGGTTGAAGTGCTGGAAGACCATGCCGATCTCCGCGCGCTTGCGTGCCACCTCCGATTCGCGCAGCTCGTGCAGCCGCTCGCCCTTGGCTCGGTAGCCCACCAGCTCGCCGTCGACGGACAGGCGTCCGGCGTTGATCTTCTCGAGGTGGTTGATGCAGCGCAGGAACGTGGACTTGCCGGAGCCGGACGGCCCGAGCAGGCACAGCACCTCTCCCGGAGCCACCTCCAGGTCGATGCCCTTCAGCACCTCGTTGCGGGCGAAGCGCTTGTGCAGGCCCTCCGCCTTCACCATCGCCGGCGCCATCAGCGGCCACGCTCGTGCGGCCGCACCGCTAGAAGCCGTGCCGCAGGTCGAACAGCCCCATGCGCGCGCGCTGGAGCGGCGTCGCCGCCGGTTCGCGCGAGGAGCCGCGCCCGTAGTGGCGCTCGAGGTAGAACTGACCGACGTAGAGCACGCTCGTGCACACGATGTACCACACGCTGGCCACGATCAGCAGCTGGATCGTCTTGAAGTTCACCGAGTAGATCAGCTGGGCGGCGTAGAGCAGCTCGGTGACCACGATCGTGCTCGCCAGCGAGGAGGTCTTCAGCATCGAGATCGTCTCGTTGCCGGTGGGCGGGATGATCACCCGCATCGCCTGCGGCAGCACGATCCTGCGCATCGTCTGCAGCCGGGTCATGCCGAGCGAGTGCGCCGCGTCGGACTGGCCGGCATCGACGGAGATGATGCCGGCGCGCACGATCTCGGCCATGTAGGCGCCCTCGTTCAGGCCCAGCCCGAGGATCGCCGCGGTGAACGGCGTGATCAGCGTGTTGGCGTTCGCGTGCACCACTGCCGGGCCGAACGGCACGCCGAGCGCGATCTTCGGGTACAGCGCGGCGATGTTGTACCAGAACAACAGCTGCACGAGCACGGGCGTGCCGCGGAAGAACCAGATGTACAGCCAGCTCGCGCCCGACACCAGCGGGTTGGGCGAGAGGCGCATCACCGCCAGCAGCACGCCCAGCGCGATCCCGATCGCCATCGCGATCACCGTCAGCTCGATCGTCAGGCGCAGCCCGGCGATGATGCGGTGGTCGAACAGGTAGTCGCCGACCACGTGCCATTCGAAGCGGGGGTTGGTGGCGACCGAGTGGACGATCGCCACCGCCACCACCAGCACGATCGCCGCGGCGATCCAGCGGCCGGGGCGGCGCACCGGGACGGCCCGGATGTCATCGGGCCGCCCCGGATCGTCGGTGACCCCGCTCGAGGGCACCGCTTGACGCTCAGCTGGTCGCGCCGTTGATCTTCGGTTCGCTGATCGCCCCCGCCTGGATCCCCCATCTTTCGAGGATCTGCACGTACTTGCCGTTGGCGATCAGGTGCTCGAGCGCCGCCAGCAGAGGCTGGGCGAGACCGCTGTGCTTGGGCACCGCGATGCCGTAGGGGGCGAACGCATAGCTCTTGCCGATCAGCTTGAACTGCCCGCCCGACTGCTTGATCTGGTAGGCGACTACGGGCGAGTCGGCCATTCCCAGTTCGGCGCGGCCGCTCGAGACGGCGAGGTTGACCGCGTTCTGGCCCGGGAAGCTCAGCACCTTGACAGCCTGCTTGCCTTCCTGGCTGCACTTCTTGCTCTGCGCTTCCGCTTCTTCCTGCTCGACCGTGCCCTTCTCCACCGCGGTGGCCTTGCCGCACAGGTCCTTCAGTTCCTCCACCCCCGGGTTCGCCGAGCTCTTCGCGTAGAAGGAGATGCCGGCGCTGAAGTAGTCGACGAAGTCCACGGTCTTCTCGCGTTCCTTGGTGTCGGTGAAGGAGGAGGCGCCGAGGTCGTAGCGGCCGGCCGCGAGGCCCGGGATGATCGTTTCGAAGTTGGCGTTGACCATGTTCACCTTCAACCCCATCACTTCGCCGAGCGCCTTCATCAGGTCCGGGTCCATGCCGATGATCGTGTGACCGTCGGAGGCGACGAACTCGTTGGGCGCGTACTGCGCTTCGGTGGCGATGCTCAAGGTGCCTTTGGCTTTGATCGCGGCGGGCACCTGGGCCGCGATCGAGGCGACTTCGCCGCTCGTCGCCGTGGTGCTCGCGGTAGTCGTAGACGGGCTCGAGCTGCTGCTGCCACAGCCGGCGAGCGCGAGGACGGTGAGTGCAGGCACCCACAGCCGGGTGACCAGCTTTCTCATCAAGAACCTCCTGCTTAGGGTTGGCCTCCAGCGCCCCGACTGGTCGAGGTCGCGCAAGTATCACCGATCGCGGGCGAAGGCGTCGGTCAGGTGCGCGAGCGCGGGCGCGCTCAGGAGAAGCGCCCGACGAACTCGAGCGCGCGCTCGGCCACCTCGCGCCAGCCGCTGTCGATCGTCAGCGCGTGCCCCCGCCCCTGCAGCTGCGCGATCTCCGTCGCGGCCGCGCGATTGCGCAGCTGGCGCCTGAAGGCGCCGTTGGCGATCGCCCAGGGCACCGTGTTGTCGCGCTCGCCGGAGAGGATCAGGAGCGGGCCGCGTGCGGGGTTGAGGGTGTCCACCTTCAACTGCGTCCACGGGTTCAGGTTGGCCATCGCCGCCTGGAACAGCGGCGCGCCCGCCCCCGGCACCGCGCAGCTGTCGTACAGCTCGTGCGCCTCCTGCTCGCCGACCGCGTTGGCGAAGGCGTAGCGGAACTGCTCGTAGGTGAGCATCACGGCGCGCGCGCGGTTGAGCGGATTGGCCAACACCGGGGCGGCGGCCCGCAGCGCGGACAGCGGCAGCGCGAGCACGCCGCGAAACGGCGCGGGGTCGATCGCCACCGTGACCTCGGCGAGACCCTGGCCCGCCAGCATCTGCACCAGCAGGCCGCCGAAGGAGTGCCCCACCAGCGCGGGCTTGCGCTCGAGCCGTCCCAGCACCTCGTCGAGGTGCTCCGCCACGCGCGCCACCGTCTTGCCCGCGAACGCGCCGGGCCGGGCGCGCGCCTGCTCTACGCTCGGTGGCTCATCCGGCCAGCCCGGCGCAACCGTGGCGTAGCCGGCCTGCTCGAACAGCTCGGTCCAGGGCTGCCAGCTGCCGGCCAGCAGCCACAGGCCGTGGACGAACACGACCGGCATGCGCCCGCCGGCGTTGGCGCGCCGCACCTGCTCCGCCTCGTGCTCGCTGATCGAAGCCACGTCCTGCCTTCCGCTCGGATTGCGCCGCGTGGATGGACCCGCCCAGAACCTGCTCGGCGGGGATCATCCCACGAGCGGCAGGCTGCGTGCGAGCAGCTGCTCGATCTCGTCGGCGGGGCCAGGGTGGCCGAGCAGGAAGCCCTGCGCCATCTCGCAGCCCATCTCTTCGAGCAGCGCTCGCTGGCTGTGCAGCTCGATGCCCTCGGCGACCACGCGCAGCGACAGCGACTGGCCCACGCCGAGGATCGCCGCCAGCAGCTCGCGGCTCTGCTCGCCGTCCTCGAGCGCGGCGATGAAGCTGCGGTCGATCTTGAGCACGTCCACCGGCATGCGCTGCAGGTGCGAGAGCGAGGCGTAGCCGGTGCCGAAGTCGTCGATCGCCACGCGCACGCCCAGCTGCTTGACCTCCTGCAGACGCTCCCGCGCGGCGGGCACGTCGCGCACGAGCGTGGTCTCGGTGATCTCGAGCGTGAGCGTCGAGGGTTCGAGCCCCGAGCGCGCGAGCGCGTGGCGCACGTCCTCGACGAAGTCGGCGCGGTTCAGCTGGTAGGCAGACACGTTGACGGAGATGCCGAGCGCCAGCCCGTCGGCGTGCCAGGCGGCGGCCTGCCTGCAGGCCTCCTCCAGCACCCAGCGGCCGATCGGCACGATCAGCCGGCTCTCCTCGGCGAGCGGGATGAAGCTGCCCGGCGGCACCACGCCGCGCTGCGGATGGCGCCAGCGCACGAGCGCCTCGACGCCCATGACGCGCTTGCTGGCGAGGTCGAAGATCGGCTGGTAGAGCAGGAACAGCTGCCGCTCGGCGACGGCCGTGCCGAGGTCCGCCTGCAGCGCCAGGCGCCCCTCCGCCTCGGCGTAGAGGTCGGCGTCGAACAGCGCGTAGCGGTCCTTGCCGGCGGCCTTGGCGGCGTACAGAGCCAGATCGGCGTCGCGCAGCAGGTCGTCCGGGCGCGCGTAGCGGCCCGCGGCCACGCCGATGCTGGCGGTGACGGAGAACAGCTTGCCCGCCTCGCCGAGCTCCACCGGCTCGCGCAGCGACGCGGTGATGCGGTCGGCCAGCTCGCCGGGGGAGGGACCGTCGGGGCCGGTTTCGCTCAGCACGATGAACTCGTCGCCGCCCAGCCGCCCGACGGTGTCCTGCTCGCGCACGGCGAGCTTCAGCCTTTCGCCGGCCACCTTCAAGAGCTGGTCGCCGGCGGCGTGGCCGAGGTTGTCGTTGACGTGCTTGAAGCCGTCGATGTCGATGTACAGCGCCGCGGCGCCGCCGGCCGCGCTGCGCGCGGTGCGCGCCAGCAGCTGCTCGGCGCGGTCCAGCACCAGCGCCCTGTTGGGCAGCCCGGTGAGGGGGTCGTGCAGCGCCAGGTGCGAGAGCTCGCTGGTCTGCTCGCGCACCAGCGAGAGCGCGCGGCGGCGGCCGGTGGCCAGCACCAGCAGCAGCAGCGCGAGCAGCGCGCTCAGCGCGATGCCGCCGAGCAGCAGCGTCAGCGCTCGCGCGTTGCCGAACACGCCGGAGGAGGCGCCCGCGGCGAAGCTCTGCACGGTCCAGCCGTTGCCGAGCGCGATCTGGGTGCGCTGCGCCGGCGCCGGCGCAGCGCCGTGGCTGAACGTCACGTGCGTGTGGCCCGAGGAGTAGCTGAAGCGCACCGCCACGTGCGGGTGGCCTTCCAGCGCGCGGGCGAGCACCACGCCAGGCTCGACCAGCTCGCCGAGCCAGCCGATGAAGGCGCGCCGGCGAGCGGCCGCGGTGGCGGGCGTGCGGCCTCCGCGGTACACCGGCGTCTCGATCCCCAGGGCCGAGCCGCGGCTGCCGGCCACCGGCGCGTAGGTGGTGAGCCCCGTGTTGCGCGCCGCGTACAGCGTGGGCGCGAGCGCGCAGTAGTCGACGCCCGCCGGCAGGTAGCTGGCGGCGCTCCTCGCCAGGCCCGCAACCGCGAAGCAGTAGTACGGCCGCGCGCCCGCCGGCAGGATCTGAAGGGGTCCGCCGGGGGGCAGCGAGCTCGGCCCCAGGGGACGCACGGGATCGGCGGCCAGGCGCGCCGCGAACGCGCGCAGCTGCGACGCCGCCACCAGCTTCACCAGCCCGATGTTCTGCAGCTCGGGGTAGCGGCGCATCGCGCGCACCGATTCGGCCCACCGGTCGAAGCCCGCCGGCGAGGCGCCGGGGTCGCCGGCGACGAAGGCGCTGGCGCTGACGATCAGGTCTTCCTCGTGCTGGATCGCAAGCTTGAGCGTGGACGCGATCTCCGCCGAGGCGAGGTGGAAGGACAGGCGCGACTCCTTCGCGCCGGAGCGCGCGGTGGCGCGTGCGCCCAGCGCCGAGGCGGTCACGCCGGCGAGCGCGAGCGCCACGCTGATCGCGATCCACAGCGCCGTGTGGTTCGCGCGCGGTCCGGCGCTGGCTCGTTTGGTCGCTGAGAAGTGCATCGCCGCCCACGCTCCTTGCCGGGAGGATCGGAGGCTGCTCCGCGCTGCTGTCGCCGCGCGCGTGGGCGATGGACGGATTGGCCCGCGGCTGTGCGGCGCCGGCCGCGTGCACCCCCGGCGAGCGGTCCCGCCGAGCGTGCAATCGCCGGCCACCTTGCTAAGGGAAGCGCGCGGCGCTGCCGATGAGGGGGCCGTGAGCATCTTCGCCCGTCCGTCGCGGTCGCCGATCGCAACGCACCGCGCGCCGGCGCGTCGCGCGCTGCTGGCCGTCGGCGCGACCTTGGCGGCGGGCCTGTCGGGCCTGCTGGCGCAGGGCGTTCCGGTCGCGCAGGCGCTGGTCACGGAAGTCGCAGAAACGCAGGCCGGCGTGAGCCCGCGCAACGCCACCACGCTCCACGACGGCCTGGCGCAACTGTCCTCCACCGGCGTCTTCAGCGAAACGCTCGAGCCCGAAACCTTCGCCAACGCCGAAGGCAACCCGGTGCTGCACGAAGAGAACGTGCACCTCGTCTACTGGGTGCCGGACAACGACTACTACCACCCGGAATGGAAAAACCTCATCAACACCTTCATGGAACAGGTGAGCGCCGAAAGCTACTCCACCACGAACGTGTTCGCGGTCGACACCCAGTACACGGACAAGAGCGACGAGCCGGCGAGCTACGACGTGAACTTCGCCGGCGCCTACAACGACACCGCTCCCTACCCCACCTCCGGGTGCACCGACCCGGACCCTCTCACGGAAGCGAAAGCGCACAACGTCAAAGCGCTCGCCTGCCTCACCGACACGCAGATCAGAGCCCAGCTGCAGAGCTTCATCTCCACCCACGGCGCGTCCAGGGGCATGAACGACGTCTACTACGTGCTCACGCCTCCCGGCGTGACGGTGTGCCTGGACTCCGGCCACGCGAGCGGTCACTGCTCCGACTACTCGGTGACCGAAGAAGAAGCCACCAGCTACGCGCACAGCTTCTGCAGCTATCACTCAGACATCAACCCCGGCGACCTCGCCAGCGGCGACGGCGAAACCGTGATCTACGGTGTGGTGCCGTGGACGGCGGGGGGCGCCGGCGACGGCCAGCTCGCCGCCGTCGATCGCACGCAGGCATACGACTGCCAGGACGGGGGGTTCGATCCGGTGAGCAAACCGATCGAGCAGTACGAGGAAGCGGAAGGCGCTCGCGAGGAGGAGCCCAACCAGCCCACCTGTCCCGACGAAGACGGCTTCTGCGACGGCGGCCTCGCCGACCTGATCATCAACCAGATCGCGGTCGAGCAGCAGGACATCGTCACCGACCCGCTGCTGAACGCCTGGCAGGACGAAGACCACAACGAGGTGGCCGACGAGTGCCGTAACTTCTTCGCGCCGGCGGAAGGCGCCGTCAGCGAGGGCGAAGGATCCGAAGCCGGCACGCTCGCCAACCAGCGCATCGACGGCGGCGCCTACTACCTCAACGACGCCTTCAACGCGGCCGGCATGAGGCTCAACGCGCCGGGGGTCCAGTGCTTGAACCGCATCCTGCTGGAACCCAAGTTCTCGCCGCCGCAGCGCACCAAGTCCGGCGAACCGGTCGCCTTCGACGGCATGCAGTCGGACGTATCGCTCAACGCGTCTGCCGACTTCCCCGGCGGCGGCGGCGCCCAGAACGACTACGCGACCTACACCTGGAACTTCGGCGACGGCAGCGCGCCGGTGAGCGGGTTCGCGCCGGGCTCCTCGCCCTGCGAAGCGCCCTGGAACACCCCCTGCGCGGCGAGCGTGCTGCACACCTACGAGTACGGCGGCACCTATGAAGTGACGCTCACGATCAAGGACGTGGGCGGCAACGAAGCGAGCGTCTCGCACGACGTGATCGTCTCCGGGCCCTCGGCGCCGAGCGGCGGCTCCGGCTCCGGCTCCGGCTCCGGCGAAGGCGGCGCCAGCAGCTCGGGCGCCGGCGCGTCTGCCAGCCAGTCGCCCGCCGCGACGCCGTCCGCGGCCGCGGGCTCCGCCGCCGCCGTGCCTGCGCCGGTGGTCACCGCCGCGATCGTGCGCCAGGCGCTGGGCAGGGTCACCCGCAAGGGCCTGGCGGTGCGCTACTCGGTCAACGAGCAGGTCGCGGGCCACTTCGACGTGCTGCTGAGCAGCGCCGTGGCCAAGCGCCTGCGCATCAAGGGCGCGCCGGCCAGCGGCCTGCCCGCCGGCTCGGCGCCGCAGCTGGTGATCGCCAAAGCGATCCTGGTGACGACCAGGGGCGGTCGCAGCGCCGTGCGCATCCACTTCTCCAAGGCGACCGCGGCGCGGCTGCGGCGGGCACGCAAGGTCTCGCTGATGCTGCGCCTGGTGGTGCGCAACGCCGCCACCAGCAATCCAGCCACCGACACCGTGATCAGCAGCGTGACGCTGTCGCGCTGAGGCCGGCGCACGCCACCGCGCGGCGGCGGCCTCGGCCTACAGGCCCGGCCAGTGCCGCGCCACGTAGCCTTCGTTGTCGGTCGGCTGCACCTGCCAGCGCGAGGCGAACTCGCCGCTGCGCCCGGCGGTGTCGTAGAGCACGCCGTCCACGTACATATAGGTGTGGCCCGCGTTGGCGTACACGGTGATGTACCTGCCCGGCCCGGGCGCCCCCCAGCTCTCCAGTTCGCCGGAGGTCTCCGGCGAGCTCAGCAGGCCGCCGGCGGCCAGCGCGTAGCTGACCGAGCCCGAGCAGTCGTAGGCGTTGTCAACGAAGGACGCGTGGCCCCCCCCGTACACGTAGGGGAAGTCCGCGATCTCGTTGGCGCCGGCGATCACCTTCTGCACCGGTTCCGGCACGCCGGAGGGGATCGGGATCGTGCCGGCGCCGCCGATCGACTCGCCGCCGGCGACCGGCGTGAGGTCGAGCGTGCGCGCGTGCGCGGCGCCGCGCTCGACGGCGCGCATCTGCTCGAGCTCGCTGCGGATTTCCGCGTTGGACGGCGCGCCGGCCGCCACGATCGCCGCCCCCGCCTTGGCCGGCGCGTCGGCGCTGGCGTGCTTGACCGACGCGGGCGCGGGATAGCTCTCGGCTTCCAGCGGATCGGCCACCTCCCTGGCCGAGCCGCCGTCGGCGGGGTCGCGCGCGGGGTCGGCGTCGGCGGAGCGCCGCGCCTTGCGCGCGTGCTGTGGGCCCGCTGCGGCGGGGTCGCCGGAGCCCACCTTCGCTTCGCCGCAGGCGGCCAGCGCGACGACGGTGAGAGCGCAGCCAAGCATCCCGATGACCCTCCGCGGGAAACCCATCGCGCTCTAGGCTAGCGGTCGTGTCCGCGGCGGGTGCCGCTACCCTGATGCGATGCGCGAGGAAGCAACGGCCGTGGAGATGAGGCCGCACGTGCGCCTGCTCGAAGGCATGCGCCGCCCCGCCAACTGGCTGCAGCTGGTGCGCTTCGGGCTGGTCGGCGGCGCCGGCTTCGTGGTCAACGTGCTGGTCTACACGCTGATGGTGCACGCGGTCGGCCTCGACTACCGGGCCTCGAACGTGGTGGCGTGGCTGGTGGCCGTGATGAACAACTTCCTGCTCAACCGCCACTGGACGTTCGACGCGCGCGGCGGGCAGGCGCGGCGGCAGGCGATCCGCTTCCTGGTCGTGAGCCTGGTCGCCGAGGCCTTCAGCCTGGCGATGCTGACCGTCCTCGTGGAGGGCGTGGGCGTGGCCAAGGTGCCGGCCCAGGCGCTTGCGGTGGCCTCATCGATGCCGCTGAACTTCCTGGGAAACAAGCTGTGGAGCTTCCGCTGAGGCGCGTCAGCTTCGTCCGCGGTTGAACGCGTGCTGATCGCCATCGGCTCGAAGACCGGCGCAGCGCCGCACCTATACTCTGATCTTCCCCCGCTCGGAGGCCCCTCGTGCAGGAGATGGTGATCTACGGCGTCAGCTTCGACATGGTCGGCAAGCAGCCGATCGTGCTCCTGAAGACCGTCGACGGCAACAAGTTCCTGCCGATCTGGATCGGGCACCCGGAGGCGGCGTCGATCCTGATGAAGCTGCAGGGCGCCGGCACGCCGCGGCCGATGACCCACGACCTGCTGTGCGACATCCTCGGCGAGCTCGACGTGAAATGCACGCAGGTGTCGGTCACGGAGCTGCGCGAGAACACCTTCTTCGCCTCGATCACGCTCAGCGTCAACGGCCGGGAGCTCGAGATCGACTCGCGCCCGAGCGACGCGATCGCGCTGGCGGTGCGCTCGGGCGCCCCCATCTACGCGGCCGAGGAGGTCATCTCCGAGTCCGCGATCGAGTTCGAGCACGACATCGAGGAGTCAGAGGACGTGGTCGAGAAGTTCAAGGAGTTCCTCGACCAGGTCTCCCCCGAGGACTTCGCCGCAGGCGACTCCTGATCCGCGCCGCAGGTGTCCTCGTGGAGCGCTAGCCGGTGATGAGGCGCATGCCCGCAGCTCAGCCCGCGGCGCGCCCGCCGTCGCGGCGCTCGCCGTCGCCACCGCCGGCGAGCGCGAGATCGACGATCCGCTCGAGCATCTCGCGGGGCGAGATCGACGGCGTCTCGGCGATCCCCTGGTGGTAGAAGACGGTCGCCGGCGTCAGCGCCGGCAGCGTGTTCACCTCGATCACCGTGATGTCGCCGGTCTCGCGGTCCATGAACGCGTCGATGCGCGCGTAGCCCGCAAGCCCGAGCGCGCGTGCGACGCGCTCCACGTGCCCCCTCGCACGCTCCACCGCCACTCGCTCCACGCGCCCCGCCGGCGGCATGGGCGGGGGCGTGAGGTTGATGCCGGTGCCGCTCATGAACTTCTCCTGGACGCTCAGCACCTTGTTGGTGGCGATCGTGATGCTCGGGTTGAGCGCCCGCATGGCGCCACGTGGGCCGAGCACGCCGACCGTCACCTCCACCAGTCTCGTGTCGTGATGGGCGCCCCACACCAACGTCCCGTGACCGTTGCCGGCCGCGCCCCGCGCCTCGATGTCGTCGGTCTCTATGAACTCCTCGAACAGCAGCGTGTCCTGCCGCTCCATCGGCATCTCCACAGCCTGGTCGTCGGGCAGGTGCGTGAACCCGACGCCGCTGAGCTCCGTGCCCGCAGAGTCGTTCGCCTCGAGGTAGCGACTCAGCTCGTCAGGCCCTACCAGTCGCATGATGCCCGCCGAGCAGCCGTCGTCCGGCGGCTTGACGATCACGTCCTGTGCGCCGGTGCCCGCGACCACCGCCCGCCACATCCCGCTCACGGCGTCGTCGTCGGGGCATGCGGGCACGGGCAGCCGCACGCGCCGCGCCGTGGCGATGTGCGGGTCGCGCAGCGCCGCCACGGCCTCGCCCGTCGCCGCCTTGTCCATGCACAGACGGGATGCGGCGGGGCCGGAGCCGTTGTAGCGCGCGCCGTGCTCCTCCAGCATCGCCTGCAGCGTGCCGTCCTCGCCCATGCCGCCGTGCAGCGCGATGAACACGAGGTCGTTGCGCTCCATGAACTCCGTCAGCGTCATCCGCTCCGGCAGCTCCGCGGGAGCGCTCGTGTCGCCCTCTCGCAGCTGCAGGCGCTCGTGGATGCTCGCCGCCAGGCGCGCACGCAGCTGCTCGTGCTCGCGCGCGCCCTCGCACGCCGCCACGATCTCCTCCACGGAATGGTGAAGCGCCGCCGCGTATGGAAGCCGCCACACGGTGTCTGCGCCGTCGAGCAGGTACGGCACCGGCTCGTAGCGGTCGGAGGCCTGCAGCTTCAGCCACACGTTCAGCCCGCTCATCACCGACACCTGCCGCTCCGCCGTGCGCCCGCCGAACAGCACCGGCAGGCGCCGCCGCGCGCCGGGCGCGCGCTGCGCACGGCGCGCGTCCCGCGCCGGCCACTCCAGGCCCGTGCGGCGGGCCGCGGCCGCTACCACGAAGCGCAGCAGGTCCGCGTGGTCCATGCCGATCTGCGCCGCCTGCACGAACAGGAAGCTCGTCTGGTCCATGCCGCTGACCGGGTTGACGTCGGAGATCAGGAACGACCCGTCCTGCAGCCGCCAGCCGTCGATGCGCGCGAAGTCACGCAGGCCGAGGGCGGAGAACGCGCGCTCCACCGTGCGCCGGATGTCCTCGGTCGCCGCCTCCGGGAACCGCGGCGGGCAGTGGAAGTGGACCTTGTCGCTGGGCCTGTACTTGCGGTCGGCGTCCAGGTAGTCCTCCTCGCCCTTCGTCTTCAGCAGCTCCACCTCCGTGGGCATCAGCGCCACCGGCCCGGCGGGGCCCTCGAGCACCACGGTCGTGCACTCCGTGCCGCTCATCCGCGGCTGGATCAGCACGCGCGAGTGTCGCTGCAGCAGCTCCTCCAGCTGCCTGCGCGCCTGCTCGCGATCCATGCAGATGCACACGTCGATGCTCGAGCCCGACTGCGCCGGCTTCACCACCAGCGTCCCCTCCTGCGGGAACGCGCCCGCCGCCAGCGCCGCGCGCTCGCCCGGAGCCTGCTCGGCGGTGACGAGCACCGACGGGACGACCGCGAGGCCCGCCGCCGCCAGCGCCTCCTTCGCACGGTGCTTGTCGAAGGCGACCGCGCACTGCGCGGCGCCGGTGCCCACGTAGGGCACCTCCAGGCGCTCGAGCAGCAGCTGCAGCTCCCCGTCCTCGCCGAGCTGCCCGTGGATCGCCGGGATCACGAGGTCGACGGCGCGCAGCCGCGCGTGCAGCTCCGGCTCGCTCAAGCGCTGCCCGTACACGGGGTCGTCCGCGAGCAGCTTGTAGTCGAAGTCCGACGGCGTGTTGCAGTAGAGCAGCCCGCGGGTGATCGCGAACGGATCGCCGGCCGCGTCGAAGTAGATCAGCTCCCCCAGCTCCACGCCGACGCCGTCGATGTGATCGGCGATGGTGCGCGCCGAGTTCAAAGAGATCCCGCGCTCGCCCGACGGGCCCCCGAGCACGATCGCCACGCGTGGCCTGCGCTGCGCCATCGTCAGCCGCCCTCCACGGCCGGCGCGTCGCCCGTGGGCCAGTGGAAGAAGACGGACGTGCTCGCCGGCAGCGCCGAGCGGTCCCCGCCGAGCAGGCGGCGCAGGTGTCCCGGCGCGCCGCAGGGCCCGATCTCCGAGCACCCGCTGCGCGCATAGAACGGCCCGTTCCAGGGGATGTCGGCGTAGGTGATCAGCGTGAGGGACTGTTGGCCGCGGGCAATCGCTATCTCCAGCAGCCGCCCGAGTATCGCAGACCCCACTCCCCGGCCCGCTAGATCCGGATGAACGCTGAGCTGGTGCAGATGCGCTGCGTGGCCAAATCGCTACTGCTGGTAGTCGGCGAGGAAGCGCGCAAGCCGGGCGAACGCGTCCTCGAGGTCCTCCACGTGGGGGAGCGTCACCAGCCGGAAGTGATCGGTCGTCGGCAGGTTGAAGGCGCTGCCGTGGACCACGAGCATCTTCTCCTGCTTGAGCAGGTCCAGCACCAGCCGCTGGTCGTCCTTGATCTTGTAGATCTCAGGGTCGAGCCGGGGGAACGCGTAAACCGCGCCCATCGCCTTCACGCACGACACTCCGGGGATCGCGTTGAGCATCTCGAAGGCGCAGTCTCGCTGGGTGTGGAGCCGCCCGCCGGGCGCCACCAGCGCCTCGATGCTCTGGTAGCCGCCGAGCGCGGTCTGAATCGCATGTTGGGCCGGAACGTTCGGACACAGCCGCATGTTCGTCAGCAGGTCCAGGCCTTTGATGAGGTCCGTGGCGCGCGCCTTCGGCCCGGAGAGCGCGAGCCAGCCGGAGCGGAAGCCGGCCACGCGGTAGGTCTTGGACAGGCCGCTGAACGTCAGGCACAGCACGTCGCCGGCCAGCGAGGAGATCGCGATGTGGCTGGCCTCGTCGTAGACGATCTTGTCGTAGATCTCGTCGGCGCAGACGATCAGCGAATGCTCCCTGGCGATCTCGAGGATGCCGTCGAGTACCGAGGGGGGATAGACGGCGCCGGTGGGGTTATTGGGGTTGATCACGACGATCACCTTCGTGCGATCGGTGACGCGCGAGCGGATGTCCTCCAGATCGGGAAACCAGTCGGCGGTCTCGTCACATCTGTAGTGCGCCGGCTGCCCGCCGGCGACCTGCGTCGCGGCGGTCCACAGCGGGTAGTCGGGTGAGGGGATCAGGACCTCGTCGCCGGCCTCGAGTACCGCCTGCATCGCCACCTGGATCAGCTCCGACACACCGTTCCCGAGGTAGATGTCCTCGACGTTGATCCCCGGCGTGCCCTTCGCCTCGTAGTACTGAACGACGGCGCGCCGGGCGGTCAGCAGACCCTTTGAGTCGCTGTAGCCCTGCGAGGTCGGCAGCGCGCGAATGACGTCGAGCAGGATGTCGTTGGGCGCGTCGAAGCCAAACGGCGCGGGGTTGCCGACGTTGAGGTGAAGGATGCGATGTCCCTCTTCCTCGAGCCTGATCGCCTCCGTCAGGACGGGCCCGCGGATGTCGTAGGCGACACCGGTGAGCTTGCTGGAGTGCGTGTAGCGCGTCGGTCTCATCGCGTCGGTCAGGGTCTCTGCGGGCATGGGCGCGAGCGCGGGGATCAGTGGCGCGTGAGGATGCGCTGCACGCGCGGCCCCACCCGCACCATCAGCTCGTAGGGTATCGTCTCGATCAGGGCCGCCAGACGCTCGGGAGCGACGTCGCGATCTCCATGGCGCCCGAGGATCAGGACGTCGGAGCCGACGTGCGCGTCCGGGCAGCACGTGAGCTCGACGGTCATCGAGTCCATCGACACCCTGCCCAAGATCGGACACTCGACGCCGGCGACGATCACGTGACCGCGGTTGGAGAAGGCGCGCGGAACGCAATCGTGGTAGCCGGCGGGCACGACACCCACACGTGCGCCCCCGCTCGGCACGCGGTAGGTGCCCCCGTATCCGATCCGCGCCCCCTCCTCGAGCTCGAGGATCTCGACGATGCGGCTGACGAGGCCGAACGCGGGTATGAGATCGGCGCGCGTGCGCGTGGCCTCCGAGGGGTGCAGGCCGAACAGGCCGAGTCCGATGCGCACCATGTCGAGGTGTGTCTGCGGCAGGCGAACGGTCGACGCCGTGGAGGCGGCGTGGCGGATGAGGTCGTGGAGCCCGAGCTCCGCGGCCACGTCGAGCACCGCGTTGAACGCGCGCAGCTGGGCGGCGGTGAAGTCGTCCTCCGCCGGGTCGTCGGCGCAGGCGAAGTGGGTCATTATCCCCTCGAGCCGGATGTGCTCGCAGTCGCGAAGCCGGGTGAGCACCCGACGGGCTTGAGCGGGCGCGAGGCCGGTGCGGTGCATGCCGGTGTCGATCTTCACGTGCACCGGCAGGCGCGCGTTGGCGGGTGGGGCCACGGCGAGCACCGCCTCGAGCATCTCCTCGGAGTAGACCAGCGGGGTGAGTCGGTGGCGGAGCATCACCTCCAGATCGCGCCCGGTGCCGAGCATGACCAGGATCGGCACGGCGATTCCCGAGCGTCGCAGCGCGACGCCCTCGTCGGCGTTCGAGACGCCGAGGAAGTCGACCCCCGACGCCTCCAGGCAGGAGGCGACGTTGACGTCGTCGGTCCCGTAGGCGAGCGCCTTGACCATGCCCATCACGCGCACGGACGGCCCCACCATGCGCCGGAACGACGAGACGTTCTGTTCGAGCGCGGAGAGGTCGAGATACAGCCGCGTCGGGGCCATCGCCCCGATCAGCTCGGCCGTCAGGTCGCCGATCGGCGCGGTACGCGGCGACTGCACGAGCGCGACGTCGCCGACCTTCAGGTCCTCGAGCAGCGTCAGGCGCAGATCTTCGGTCCTCGTGAACAGGTTCACGGGCACGGGCTCCTCGACCGCCTCGCTGGCCTCGTGCAGCGCGTCCGGCAGCGGACCGTGCAGCGCGTACACGGCGTCCACGCGCTCGGCCCGCAGCGCGTGCGCGAGCTCGCCGACGCCCGCCGGATCGACGAGCTCCAGGCGCTCGCCGAGCACGACCACCGTGCGCCCGTTCGCGCCGGCCACGCGCTTCGCGGCACGGATCCCCGAGCCGACCGCGATCGGATCGGGCGTCGCCACGTCGCGGATCAGCGTCACGCCCGCGGGCGAGCGCCAGATCTCCATGCGCGTCGCGCTCGGCGCGTAGTCGTCGGTGCTCGTCAACAGGCTCGCGGACCCCACGCCGAGCAGCCACGCCGCGCTCATCGCCAGCTCGACGTCGGCCAGGATCTCCGCGGACGGGGTGCGCACGCTCACCACTCCCGAACGGCCATCGGGAAAGCTCACGTCGACGACCAGCCCGTCGCGGGCGTAGCGGGGCTCGGAGAACGAAGGCAGCTCGGCGGCCTCACCGCACACCAGTCGCCGGCACCGGCTGGCGTCCCCGGCCGCCGCGCCGATCTCCTCGTCGTGCTGGCCGAGCAGCAGCCAGCCGTCGCTGCCGAGGTTCGCGGCGCTCGCCAGGAGCTCGCGAGCCTGATCGCCGCGATCGCGGAAGTTGGGGCGCCAGCGCGCCCCGAGGTTGGTCATCATCACGTGGTCGGGACGAACGATCCGCTCGAGCGTCGCCATCTCGCCGGGGGCGCTGACCGCGAGCTCGAAGATCGCCACGTCGCACTCGCGCGGGCAGCCGAGCAGCGCGAGCGGTACGCCGAGCTTGCTGTTGTAGCTGCCCGGGCTGGCGTACGCCGTGAGCTCGTCCGCCAGCAGGTGCGCGAGCGCGTCCTTGGTGATCGTCTTGCCGTTGCCGCCGACGACCGCCACGACCTTGCCCTCGATCTGCGTGCGCCACCAGCCCGCCAGCCGCTGCAGCGCCTGCAACGGATCGTCGACCTCGATGATCCGCCCAGTCCGCACGAGCTCGTCGCTGCTCGCGCCGGCTCGCGCCACGACCACCGCGGCCCCGTTCTCCAGTGCCTCCGCGGCGAAGCTGTGTCCATCCGCGTGCTGACCGCCGATCGCGAAGAACGCGCTGCCGCTGTGGATGCGCCGCGAGTGGGTGCTGACCTGCCGAATGACCACGTCGGGGCCGTCGCCAGGGCCCGCGAAGGCGCCGGCGAGGATGTCCCTGAAGGTTGAGCCCGCGAGCGGTTCCATTCGTGTTCTCTGCTCTGGACGCCCGCGACTGGGCGCCTGCAGCCAACCGCCGGGTCCGGTGCGCCCGCACCGCCGGAGCGGTCGTCTATCGTCCTGCCCGGTCCCCGATCGGCCAACGCCCACGGTATCGCAGATCCGCACACGCACCGCATGAACGGCATCGTCTTCTACATCGGTCTCGGCGCGGGCCTGGCCGCGGCCTGCGGGCTGCGGCCGTTCCTGCCCGTGCTGCTCGCCGGCGCGCTCGCCTCCTCCGGCGCGCTCGGCGTCGGCTTCGGGGGGCACGCCTTCCACTTCCTCGGCTCCGGCTGGTGGCTGCTGGCGGCGACCGTGGCCCTGGTGGTCTCCTACGCCGCGCAGCTGCTGCTCGGCCTCTCGCCGATGATCGACCCCTCCGACCGCGCCAACACGCCCGATGCGCTCGGCGCCTCGCTCGCCGGCCTCGGCCTGGGCGCCGGCGCCGTGCTGTTCGCCGGCACGCTCGCCGCCCACGGCGACGCCTGGTGGCCGGGCCTCGCGGGCGGCTTCTTCGCCGCCGGCCTCTCGCAGCGAGCCGCCTGGCCGGTGGTAGTGCGCGCCCGCGCGCGCCTGCACGACAGCGCCGCGCGCGAAGGCCTGACCGTGTACCTGGACGCCGCCTCCGTGGCCTGCGCCGCGCTCGTAGCGCTGGCGCACGTGCTCGGCTACGTGCTGCTCGCGGCGCTCGCCTGGTTCGCCTGGCGCGGGCGCGCGCGCGGCGATCGCAAGTACGCCGGACTGCGCGTGCTGGGTCGCTAGGTGCCCGCGCCCACCGTCCCGGCGCGGTCGCGCCCAGGCCGGCGCCGCATCCCTCTGCGATGACGATGCGCCCGCGAGGGGATCTGCGGTGACGATGCGCTCCCGCAGGGGGAAGCTCGTGCTGTGCGTGATCGACGCGATGGCGCCGGCGATGCTCGAGCGCGCGATCGAGCAGGGGGTCGCGCCGGTGCTCGAGCGGCTCGTCGCCGAGGGGCTGTACGTGCGCGACTGCGTCGCCGCGTTCCCGTCGGTGACGCCCGTGTGCGCCGCCTCGATCGTCACCGGCGTGGGCCAGGACCAGCACGAGATCCCCGGCATGAACTGGTTCCACCGCGGCGAGCAGCGCTACGTGGAGTACGGCTCGAGCTTCCGCGCCGCGCAGCGATTCGGCATCGCCCGGCAGCTCACCGACACCGTCTACAACATGAACCGCGCGCATCTCAGCGCGGACACGCTCACCGTGTTCGAGTCGCTCGACGACGCCGACGTGCGCACCGCCGGCACCACCTACCTGATGTACCGCGGGCGCCACCGCCACGAGCCCCAGCGCGACACCGCGCTCACGCGCGTCGCCGCCGCGCTGATGCGCCACGCCGTGATGGGCCCGCGCGAGCTCTTCTACGCCGACGTGTTCGCCTCGCGCCGCACCGGCTGCCGCTCCAACCTCGGCATGCCGGGGGTGCGCGACCGCCACTCCGGCTGCGTGTCCGCCTACCTGGTCGAGCATGACCTGTTCGACTTCCTGCTGCTGTCGCTGCCCGACAACGACTGGTACTCGCACAAGCGCGGCCCCGAGGCCCAGATCCACTCGATCGCGCAGGCCGACCTGCAGCTCGCGCGCGTGATGAACGCTGCCGGCGGCGTCGAGGAGTTCCTCTCAGAGCACGCCATGATCGTCATGGCCGACCACTCGCAGGCGCCCGTCGGCGCCACCATCGCGCTGCAGGACGAGCTCGCCGATCTCGGCGTGCTCGGCCCCTCGCGCTCGCCCCAGCGCGCCGAGCGGGACGAGGGGCAGCGGCAGGCCGGTGACGCCGCCGCTGCCGGCGAGGTGGAGGCGCGCGTCGCCGTGTGCCCCTCTCAGCGCGCCGCCATGGTCTACGCGCTGCGGCCCTCCGAGCGCGACGCCATGCGCGCCTCGGTAGTGGGCAGGGCGCTCCAGATCGAAGGAGTGGAGCTGGTGATGTGGCTCGAGCGCGACGCCCACGACGCCCCCCGCGAGGGCGTGATCGCCAGCCGCGCCCACGGCGAGCTGCGCTTCGCGCCCGCAGGCGAGCTGCACGACGAGCGCGGGCGCAGCTGGAGCGTCGAAGGCGCGCTGGCAACGCTCGGCGCGAGCGTCCACGACGGCCTGCTGCGCTGCCCCCGCTACCCCGACGCGCTCGCCCGCGTGTGGGCGGCCCTGCTCTGTCCCAGCTCCGGCGAGGTGCTGCTGTCCGCCGCGCCCGGCCACGAGTTCCTCGACTGGGGCCGGCAGGCGCACATCGGCGGCGGCAGCCACGGCTCGCTGCACGCCAGCGACTCGCTCGGCGCGCTCGTGCTGCACGGCCTCGAGCTGGAGGGCCTCGAGCTGCCTGCGCAGTGGGCGATCCGCGACGTCGCGCCGCTGGCGCTGCGCCACTTCGGCCTGTGACCGTCTGAGCGCCCCAGCCCCGTTACCCTCGGGCGATGGCCAAGCTCGCGCACAGGGCCGCGCTCGCCGGCGGCGCCGTGCTCGCGCTTGCGCTGGCGCTGGCCGGCGGCGTCCCGGCACAGGCCGCCACCGCTGCCACCACCCGCTCGAGCGCCTCCACCAGCGCGGAAGCCCCGATCCCCGAGCCGGCCTCCACCACGCCGCCGCCGGCGCACCGGCTGTCCTCCGACCAGGCGCTCGCGATCGCCGGCCGCCTGGCGAAGATGCGCGAGGTCCGCCGCCAATATCCGGGCTCGTTCGGCGACGCCTACCTGAAGGGCGCCGCGCAGTGGCAGGTGAGCTATTTCGACAAGACCGGCAAGAAGGAGATCGGCCTGGTCGTCATCGACGATCTCGACGGGCGCGTCGTCGAAGCGTGGACCGGCTTTCAGATCGCCTGGACGATGGCGCGCGGCTATCCCGGCGCGTTCGGGCGCCACGTCAACGCGCTGTACGTGTGGCTGCCGCTGTGCGCGCTGTTCTTCGTGCCCTTCTTCAACTTCCGCCGCCCGTTCTCGCTGCTGCACCTCGACCTGCTCGCACTGCTCTCGTTCTCCGTCTCGCTCGCGTTCTTCAACCACGCCAACATCTACGCCTCGGTTCCGCTCGCCTACCCGCCGCTGCTGTACCTGCTGGCGCGCATGCTGTGGATCGCCCTGCGCCGCCCGGCGAGCGAGCTAGCGCCGGCGCCGCCGGCGGGCGAGCCCTTCGCCGCGTCCCGGTCCGCAGCCCCGCCCCGCCGCGCCCGTCGCGGCCCGCCGCAGCTGCGCCTGCTGGTGCCGGCGCGCTGGCTGGCGCTCGGCGTGGTCTTCCTGCTCGGCTTTCGCATCGCGCTCAACGTCACCGACTCGAACGTGATCGACGTCGGCTACGCCGGCGTGATCGGCGCCAGCAAGATCGTCCACGGCGAAGCGCTGTACGGGCACTGGCCGTCGGACAACGAACACGGCGACACCTACGGCCCCTTCAACTACGAGGCCTACGTGCCCTTCCAGCAGCTCTTCGGCTGGTCCGGCAAGTGGGACGACCTCCCCGCCGCGCACGCCGCCGCGATCTTCTTCGACCTGCTCGCCACCGCGCTGATGTTCCTGCTCGGACGGCGCCTACGCGGGCCCACGCTCGGGGTGGCGCTCGCCTACGCCTGGGTCGCCTGCCCGTTCACGCTGTTCGCGCTGGAGAGCAACGCCAACGACACGCTCGTGGCCGCGCTCGTGCTGCTCGCGCTGCTGTGCGCGAGCTACCGCTCGCAGCTCGCGAACGCCGGCCGCGGCGTGTCCGCAGCGCTCGCCGGCTTCACCAAGTTCGCGCCGCTGGCGCTCGCGCCGCTGCTGGCCACGCACGGGCTCGCGGCGTCCTCCCCGCAGGGCGAGCCGCCGCGGGCTCGCCGCGGCCGCACGCTCGCCGTCTTCGCGCTCGCCTTCGCCGCCGCCACCGCGCTGCTGTTCGTGCCCGCGCTCGGCCGCGACTCCATCCATCAGATCTACGAGCGCACGATCGTCTACCAGTCCAACCGCGGCTCGCCCTTCTCCGTGTGGGGCCTGTACGGCCTGCACGGCGCCGAGACCGCCGTCGAGATCGCCGCCGTGGCGCTCGCGGTGGCGCTCGCGCTCGTGCCGAGGAGGGCCGACCTGGTCGGGCTCGCCGCCGCCTGCGCGGCCGTGATCGTCGCCGAGCAGCTCGGCATCGAACACTGGTTCTACCTGTACATCCCCTGGTTCTTCGCGCCTGCCACGGTGGCGCTGCTGGGCGCCCTGCCGGCGTGGCCTACGCCGGCGCCGGTCGTGGCATCAGCACCTGCTCGATCGAGTCTGCCCGCAGTCGCCGCGAGCAGCTGACCAGCACGCCCATCAGCCAGGGGTCCTCCTCGGAGGTCTCGAAGCGCACCGGCATCTGCGTCAGCAGCGACTCGATCGCCTGCTCGCGCTTGACGCCGATCACCCCGCCGCGCGCGCCGGTCATGCCCACGTCGGTGATGTACGCCGTGCCGCCCGGCAGCACGCGCGCGTCCGCCGTGGGCACGTGCGTGTGCGTGCCCACCACCGCCGTCACGCGCCCGTCCAGGTGCCAGCCCAGCGCCACCTTCTCCGAGGTCGCCTCGGCGTGCATGTCCACCAGCGCGTGGTCGACCTCGCCCAGCTCGCGCAGCGCCACCTCGATCTCGGTGAAGGCCGAGCGCCCGGCGCGCAGGTACAGGTTGCCGCTCAGGTTCACCACCCCCAGGCGCACCCCGTCGCGCTCCACCACGCAGCTGCCGTGGCCGGGCTGGCTGCGCAGGAAGTTGGCGGGACGCAGGATGCGCGGCTCGCGCTCGAGGTACGGGTACACCTCCCTGTGGTGATAGGTGTGGTTGCCCAACGTGATCACGTCCACGCCCGCGCGGAACATCTGCTCGGCGATCTTGGCGGTGATGCCCAGGCCGCCCGCCGCGTTCTCGCCGTTGACCACCACGAACGTCGGCGCGTAGCGCTCGCGCAGCAGCGGCAGGCACTCCAGCAGCGTGCGGCGGCCAACGCCGCCCACCACGTCGCCCGCGAACAGGATGCGCGCGGGGGCCGCCTCGGCCTCAGCCATACTCTTGCGATGGTGGGAGGCAGATGAGCGGCGTCTCCGCGTCGTCCCCACAGGCGGAGCCGCCCGGCGAGCGCGAGCGCAAGCTGGCGACGCCGCCCGGCCGGGGAGCGGAACCGACCACCGCCGAGCCCGAGCCGCCGCGCGTGGTGGTGCCGCGCTGGGTGCAGCTGGTCGCGCTGCCGCTCGCGGCGCTCGCCCTGTGGGCGCTCGCCAAAGCCGCCGGCAAAGTGCTGGTGATCTTCATCGTCGCCTCCGTGATCGCGCTGATCCTCAACCCCGCCGTCTCCTTCGTGCAGCGCGGCAGGCTGCCGCGCGGGCTGGCGGTGCTGGTCGTGTACCTCGCATTCTTCCTCGCGCTCACCGGCGTCGGCGTGCTGCTGGCCAACCCTATCTCCAACCAGGTGCGCACGTTCACCGACAACCTGCCCCACCTGGTCGACGAAGCCAACCAGCAGCTCGGCAGCCTGCAGCACACGCTCGACAAACACGGCATCCACCTCAACCTCGTCAAACCCGGCAAGACCGCGCTGCAGAGCATCGAGGGCAAAGTCGCCAAGAGCGCCGGCAAGCTCGCCTCCTCGTTCGGCAGCCTGCTGACCGAAGCCGCCGGCGCGATCTTCGACCTCGTGCTGGTGTTCGTGCTGTCCGTCTACATGCTCGTCTACGGCGAGCACATCGGCAAGCTCGCGCGCCGGCTGATGCCCGACGGCGACGGCACGCGCGCCGACGACTACCCCACGCTGGTGCAGCGCGCCGTCTCCCGCTACGTCGGCGGGCAGCTGCTGTTCAGCCTCGTCATGGGCGCCTCCGCCGGGCTCGCGCTGTACGTGTTCGGCGCGATCGGCATCTTCCCCGACGGGCGCCGCTACGCGCTCGCCTTCGCGCTCTTCTACAGCGCGATGGAGCTCGTGCCCTACATCGGCCCGATCCTCGGCGCTGCGCCGCCGGTGGCCGTAGCGCTGCTCACCGAACCGGTCGTCGCGATCTGGGTGGTGCTGCTGTTCGTCGCCCTGCAGCAGCTCGAGGGCCACGTGGTCGCGCCGCAGATCTTCGGTCACACGCTGCGCATCAACCCGCTGCTGGTGATCTTCGCGCTGCTGCTCGGCCTGCAGCTCGACGGCATCGTCGGCGCGCTGCTCGCGCTGCCGATCCTCTCGATCCTGCGCGAGACCGCCGTCTACCTCACCCGTCACCTCGAGCTCGAACCCTGGCAGCGCGGCGGCAACGGCCTGCTGTGAGCGCCGTGCTCAGCGCCCGCGCGCTCGCAAAGCGCTACGGCGAGCGCGGCAACGTCCAGCAGGCGCTCGGCGACGTCAGCTTCGAGCTCGCCGCCGGCGAGCTCGTCGGCGTGATCGGCCCCAACGGCGCCGGCAAGACCACGCTGCTGTCGATCCTCGCCGGCGCGCTCGCACCCAGCGCCGGCGAGGTCGCGCTCGCGCCCGCCGCCGCGCCGGCCACAACGCCCGAGGGCGCCGCCGCCGCGCCGCGCCACGCCGCCGCCCGCCGCATCGGCTGGGTGCCGCAGCAGCCCGCGCTCTATCGCAAGCTCACCGTGGCCGAGAACCTCGAGCTGTTCGCGCGCTTGGAGCGCGTCGCCGACGTCCACGCCACGGTGGCCGCGATGCTCGAGCAGGCGGACCTCCTCGCCCGCGCCCACCAGCTCGTCGGCAAGCTCTCGGGCGGCTCGCGCCAGCGCGTCAACGTCGCCATCGGCCTGATCGGCTCGCCGCCGGCGCTCGCGCTCGACGAGCCCTCGGCGGCGCTCGACCCCGACCAGCGCGAGCGCCTGTGGCGCCTGCTGGCGCAACGCACCGCGGCCGGCACCGCCGTGCTGTTCTCCACCCACAACGTCAGCGAGGTGCAGCGCCACGCCAGCCGCGTGCTGGTGCTCGACCGCGGCAGGCTGCTCTTCGACGGCGCGCCCGCAGCGCTGCTCGCGGCCGGCGCCGAGCCCGAGGACGGCGACCTCGAGCGCGCGCTCGTGCGCTTCGTGCGCGAGCGCCAGCGGGGTGAGGCGGGCGCGTGAGCTGGCTGCTGCGCAAGGACCTGCTGATCCTCCGCCGCTCGCGGCTGCTGCTCGCGCTGCTCGTGCTCTACCCCGTGGTGGTCGCGCTGCTGATCGGCTTCGCCATCTCGCGCGCGCCCGCGCGCCCGCGCGTGGCGATCGTCGACGAGGTGCCCGCCGGCGAAACCGTCAGGGTCGGCACGCGCCGCGTCGAGGTCGCGCAGTACGCGCGCCGCGTGTTCGCGCAGGTGCACGCGCTGCAGGCCAGCTCGCGCGCGCAGGCGGTCGCGCAGGTCGACGCCGGCGAAGCGCTCGCCGCCGTCGTCATCCCCGCCGACCTCGCCGCGCGCGTCAGCTCCGCCACCAGCCCCGCACAGCTCGAAGTCCTCTACAACGGCAACGCGCTGCAGCAGTCGCTCGCGCGCTCGGCGATCGAATCGGCGCTCGCACACGCCAACCTCGGCTTCTCCGCGCAGATCCAGCGCGCCGCCGCCGCCGTCATCGACACGCTGCTGCGCGGCGGCGAGCTGCCCGCCGCCGGCGCGCCGCAGGGCCTGATCGGGCTGCAGCGGATCCCCGCCGTGCTCGCCGCGCTGATCGCCCGCCAGCCGCCCGGACGCGAGCGCACGCAGCTCCAACAGCTCAGGGCCTTCGCCTCCTTCGCCGCGCAGAACCTGCTCCTCGCCAAGCGCGTGCTCGCCACCATCGGCCAGCCCATACGCATCCACAGCGTCACCCTGCACGGGCGCCGCACCCCGCTCGACACGTTCGCCGTGGTCGTCGCCGTCACCGTCTCGCTGATGTTCCTGTGCGTGCTGCTCGCAGCCGGCGGCGTCGCGCTCGAGCGCGAAGAGCACGCGCTCGCGCGGCTCGTGCGCGGCCTCGTCAGCCACCGCTCGCTGCTCGTCGAGAAGACACTGCTGGCCGCCGGCTGCGCGCTCCCCGTCGCCGTCGCCATGCTCGCCGCCATCGGCGCCTTCGTCGCGCTCGACTTCTCGCGCGCGGGGCTGTGGCTCGCCGCGCTCGCGCTCGCCGCGCTCGCCTTCGCCGCGCTCGGCGTCGCCATCGGCGCGCTCACCCGCGACGTGCGCGCCGCCTCGCTGCTGGCCATCATGCTCGCGCTGCCGCTCGCGCTGCTCGCGCTCGTGCCCGCCGGCTCCGTCTCGGGCGGCTTCTACGCGCTCGTCGAGGCTGTCTCCTTCGCGTTTCCCTTCAAGGCCGCGCTGCAGGCGCTCGACACCGCCGTCAATGGCGCCGCCCCCGCCATCTGGGCCTCGCTCCTGCACCTCGCCGCGCTCGGCGGCGCGTTCGCCGCGCTCGCGCTGCTCGGCCTGCGCCGCGCCGACTGAGCACAACGCCAACGCCGCCCGCCGCCGCAGGCGGCCCCTCATCAAAAGATCTCCCTGGAGGTATCCTCGCAGGGATGCCCTATCCACAGACGCGCATGCGCAGGCTCCGCGCAAGCGCCCGTTTGCGAGGCCTGGTGCGCGAGACCGAGCTGCGCTGCGGGCAGCTCGTGCTGCCGCTGTTCGTCAGCGAGACGCAGCAGGCGCACGCGCGCGAGCCGATCGCCACCATGCCCGGCGTGGAGCGCCTGTCGCTCGCCGCCGCCGTCGAGGAGGCCGGCGAGGCCGCCGCGCTCGGGCTCGCCGCGGTGATGCTGTTCGGGCTGCCCGCCGAGAAGGACGCCCGCGGCTCCGGCGCCTGGGACGAGCACGGCGTCGTGCAGCTCGCCGTGCGCGCCATCAAGCAGGCCGTGCCGGAGCTGCTCGTCATCACCGACGTGTGCCTGTGCGAGTACACCGAGCACGGGCACTGCGGCGTCCTCGCCGGCGACGGCGCAACTCCCACGGTCGACAACGACGCCTCCGTCGAGCTGCTCGCCCGCACCGCCGTCTCGCACGCCCGCGCCGGCGCCGACGTGGTCGCGCCGTCCGACATGATGGACGGGCGCGTCGGCGCCATCCGCGAGGAGCTCGACGGCGAGGGCTTCGCCGACACCCCCATCCTCGCCTACTCCGCCAAGTTCGCCTCCGCCTTCTACGGGCCCTTCCGCGAAGCCGCCGACTCCACTCCCGCCTTCGGCGACCGCCGCAGCTATCAGATGGACCCCGCCAACGGCCGCGAGGCGGTGCGCGAGGCGCTGCTCGACGTGCAGGAGGGGGCCGACATGGTGATGGTCAAGCCCGCGCTCGCATACGGCGATCTGATCGCCGCCGTCAAGCGCGCCACCGATCTCCCCGTCGCCGCCTACAACGTCAGCGGCGAGTACGCCATGGTCAAGGCCGCCGCCGCCGCCGGCTGCCTCGACGAGCGCTCCACCGTGCTCGAGATCCTCACCTCGCTGCGCCGCGCCGGCGCCGACACCGTCATCACCTACCACGCCAAGGACGCCGCCCGATGGCTGGCGCAGGAGCGGGGATGAGCGCCGAGCCCACCGCGGCCGACCCGGCCCCGCTCGCCGACGTCGCCGACCCGAGCAGGCCCACCACCGCCACGCCGAAGCTGCGCGCGCGCAAGGACGGCGCCGCGATCGCGCTCGACGACGTCGACCGCCGGCTGCTCAACCTCATGCAGGGCAGCTTCCCGATCGCGCCGCGCCCCTTCGAGCACGTCGCCGCGCTCGCCGGGATCGCCCCCGAGGATGCGATGGGGCGCGTCCGGCGGCTGCTGCACAAGCGCATCATCCGCCAGGTCACCCCGATCTTCGACACCCGCGCGCTCGGCTACTCCTCCATGCTCGTCGCCGCCAAGGTCGACCCCGAGCACCCCCACCGGGCCGCCCAGGTCATCAACGCCCATCCCGGCGTCTCGCACAACTACCTGCGCAACCACGAGTTCAACCTGTGGTTCACGATCGCCACCGAGCCCGACTCCGCGCTCGGGCTCGAAGGCACGCTAGCGGCGCTCGCGCGCGAGGCCGGCGCCGAGTCCGTGCGCCAGCTGCCCACGCTCAAGCTCTTCAAGATCCGCATGGACCTCGAGATGGAGGGCGACACCGGCGCGCTCGCCAGCGCCGCCGCCGAGGTCGCCGAGCCGGTCGAGCTCGACCCGCAGCCCTACGACGAGCTCGACGTCGCCGTGATCCGCGCGCTGCAGGGCGACATGGCCGTGGTCGAGCAGCCCTACGCCGCCGCCGCCGAGGAGGTCGGCCTCAGCCAGCAGCGCTTCCTCGAGCACCTCGCCGGCATGCAGCAGCGCGGCCTGCTGCGGCGCGTCGCAGCCATCCTCTACCACCGCCGCGCCGGCTTCTCCGCCAACGGCATGGGCGTCTGGAAGGTCCCCGACGAGCGCATCGCCGAGGTCGGCTGCCGCATGGCCGCCGTGCGCGGCGTCTCGCACTGCTACCAGCGCCCCACCTACGCGGACTGGCCCTACTCGGTGTTCACGATGGCGCACGGGCGCTCCAAGCAGGAGTGCGACGCCGTGCTCGACGCGATCGCCGCCATGACCGGCATCGAGGAGCGCGCCACGCTCTACTCCTCCACCGAGTTCAAGAAGGTCCGCCTGCTCTACTTCACGGACGAGTTCAAGGCGTGGGAGCGCGAGCACGCCGGCGTCTGAGTTGACCGCCTCCATCGCCGACACGCGCTCCGCCGAGCTCTACCGGCGGGCGCTGGCGCTGCTCCCCGGCGGCGTCAACTCGCCCGTGCGCGCCATGCGCGCGATCGGACGCCAGCCGCTGTTCATCGCCCGCGGCGAGGGCGCCGAGCTGGTCGACGTCGACGGCAACCGCTACGTCGACTACGTGTGCTCGTGGGGGCCGCTGATCCACGGCCACGCGCACCCGCGCGTCGTCGGTGCGATCGCCGACGCCGCCGCCCGCGGCACCAGCTTCGGTGCGCCCACCGCTGGCGAGGTAGAGCTCGCCGCCGAGGTCGCCGCCCGCGTCGACGGCGTGGAGATGCTGCGCATGACCTCCTCCGGCACCGAGGCCGCCATGACCGCCGTGCGCCTCGCGCGCGCCGCCACCGGGCGCGCGCGCGTCCTCAAGTTCGCCGGCGCCTACCACGGCCACTGCGACGCGCTGCTCGCGCAGGCCGGCTCCGGTCTCGCCACCCAGGGCCTGCCCGCCAGCCCCGGCGTGCCCGCCGGCGCCACCGCCGACACGGTCGTCGTGCCCTGGAACGACCGCGAGGCGCTGCTCGCCGCCACCGCCACCGCCGGCGGTGGCGAGGGCGCGCTGGCCGCCATCCTCGCCGAGCCGCTGCCCGCCAACATGGGGCTCGTGCCCGCCCAGGATGGGTTCCTCGAGCTGCTGCGCGAGCGCGCCGACGCGTGCGGCGCGCTGCTCGTCCTCGACGAGGTCATCAGCGGCTTTCGCGTCGCGCGCGGCGGCGCCCAGGAGCTGCTCGGGGTGCGGGCCGACCTGGTGGTGCTCGGCAAGGTCATCGGCGGCGGGCTGCCCGCCGCCGCGCTCGGCGGGCGCGCCGAGCTGATGCGCATGCTCGCCCCCGCCGGCGAGGTCTACCAGGCCGGCACGCTGTCCGGCAACCCGCTCGCCGTCGCCGCCGGCCTCGCCACGCTCCAGCTGCTCGACGAGCACGCCTACGCGCGCCTCGCCGCCGCCACCGCCCGCCTCGCGCGCGGGCTCGAGCGCGCCGCCGCCACCGCGCTCGGCGGGCGCGTGCAGGTCGTCAGCGCGCCCGGACTGCTCACCGTGTTCTTCAGCGACCGCCCCGTGCGCTGCTTCGCCGACGCCCAGGCCTGCCGGCTCGACCTGCACGCCGCCTGGTGCCGCGAGCTGCTCGCCCGCGGCGTCTACCCGCCGCCGTCCCAGTTCGAGGCGTGGTTCCCCTCGCTCGCGCACACAGACGAGCAGCTGGAGCGCACCGTCGAGGCCGCCGCCGCCGCCTTCGCCGCCGTCGCCGAGCGCGAGCGCCGCGCATGAGCTCCGCCTCCGCGCAGGCCGGCAACGCGCACGGCGGCGCCGACGTGCTCGAGCGCCTGCGCGCGCTGCTGCGCGACGGGGGCGGGCTGATGGCCACGCTGCTCGCGCCCGCCGCCGCCGCCACGCCCAGCTCGCCCGCGCGCGTCGCCGCCGCCGGGCCCCGCGCCGCCGGGCGCCGCGGGGAGTACGAGCTGCTCGTCGAGGCGATCTACGAGGGCTACCTGCTGCACTACGCCACCCCGCGCGTCGTCAGCGCCGCCGAGGAGGACCTGCGCCTGCTCGCCGGCGACCGCCTCTACGCGATCGGGCTCGCGCGGCTGGTCGCGCTGGGCGACACGCCCGCCGTCGCCGAGCTCGCCGACACGATCACGCTCAGCGCGCTCGCCCAGGGCGCCGGACGCGGCGAGCTGGCCGACGCCGTGTGGGCCGCCGGCGCCCGCGCGGTCGGCTGGGGCGCCAGCGAGCAGCACGCCCGCGCCAAGCAGCTCGTGATCGACGGGCACCCCGAGGCGATCGCTGCAATGCGCACTAGCGTCTGCGAGGGCGCAGCGCCTTCGTGAATCGAGCATCGTTATCCTTCTGGCCCCGGTGGCAGACAGGCGCGACAAGCACAAGTCCAAGTACACGCTCGACCGCGGCATGCCCGGCGCCTTCGAGGGCGAGACCGTCACCCGCCGGCGCTTCATGACCGCCACCGCCCACGGCGCCGGAGCGGCCGCCGCCGGCGCCTTCGCGCTGCCCGCGCTGGGCTTCGCGATCGGCCCCATCTTCAAGAGCACGCCGCACCGCTGGGAAGTGGTCGGCACCGTCAACCAGTTCCCCGACAACAACTACGTGCCCGTCACCATCACGCTCGTCCCCGACATCGGCGAGGCCGGCAAGTCCACCGCCTACATCCGCAAGTTCAACCCCGAAATCGACACCGACCCGTACGACAAGGGCACCCCCTACATCGCCATCTCCAGCCGCTGCGCGCACGTCGGCTGCCCCGTGCGCTGGGTCGACGCCTCCGAGCGCTTCATCTGCCCCTGCCACGGCGGCGTCTACGACCTGCTCGGCCGCCGCGTCGGCGGGCCGCCGGTCCGCCCGCTCGACCGCTTCTACACGCGCGTGCGGGGCGAAGACGTCGAACTCGGGCCGCGCTTCTCGGTCAACAGCCAGCTGCGCCGCTTCTCGCCGCGCCTGCCCGGCGAGACCGTCGACGGCATCGGCCAGTACCTCTACCCCTCCACGCCGGGCGCCAAAAAACTGTAGGCCCGGACCGACGCGAGCCCTTGCCCAAGCTGCCAGCCCCACCGATCCCCGCCCCGCTGAAGACGCCGCCGCCGCGGCCCGGCCACGGCGGGCCCGACGGGCCGCTGGAGGAAGCCAAGAACGCCGGCATCAGCGTCGTCGGCTGGGTCGACGAGCGCACCTCCCTCAGCGGCGCCGCCCGCTGGATGATGTTCCGCAAGGTGCCCAAGGGCACCAACTGGTTCTACACGCTCGGCTCCGCCACCATGTTCGCCTTCCTCAACCAGGCCGTCACCGGCGTGTTCCTCGCCATGTACTACCGGCCCGACCCCTCCGGCGGCGCCTACGAATCGATCCGCCACGTAACCAACGAAGTGTTCCTCGGGCAGTTCGTGCGCGGCATGCACAAATGGGGCTCCACGGTGATGGTGGTGCTCGTGTTCCTGCACATGGGCCGCACCTTCTTCTTCGGCGCCTACAAGTACCCGCGCGAGCTCAACTGGGTGATCGGCGTTGTGCTGCTGATCCTCACCATGGCGATGTCGTTCACCGGCTACCTGCTGCCGTTCGACCAGCGCGCCTACTGGGCCACGCAGGTCGGCGTCAACATCAACGGCACCGGGCCGCTGCTCGGCCCCTACCTCAGCGACTTCCTCTACGGCGGCGCCGAATTCAACGCCACCACGCTGTCGCGCTTCTACGCCATCCACATGCTGCTGCTGCCGGGGCTGATCGCCGCGCTGATCGGCGCGCACCTGTACCTGGTCGCCAAGCTCGGCACCACCGCTCCGCCCTGGCGCAAAGCGCACAAGCGCCCGGAGCTGCGCGAGACCGAGGTGTGACGGCGATGGCGAGGGCCATATCCGGCGGGCGCCGCCGCAGCCAGCGGGGCGCGCCATGAACCAGCGCCAGAAGGAGGAGTACCTCCGCGAGTACGCCGCCCTGAAGTCCGAAGGCAAACCGTTCTTCCCCTACGCCGTCGCCAAGGACGCCGTGATGGCCTGCATCGTGATGGCGGTCATCATCACCATGTCGCTCGTGCTCGGCGCCGAGCTCGGCTCCAAGGCAAACCCCACCAGCACCACCTACGTGCCCCGGCCCGAGTGGTACTTCTTCTTCCTGTTCGAGCTGCTGCGCATCATCAGGACGCCCAGCATCGTGCCGCTGGCCACCATCGGCATACCCACGCTGTGCATGATCCTGCTGTTCCTGCTGCCCTTCTACGACCGCGGGCCCGAGCGCCGTCCCGAGCGCCGTCCGATCGCCACCTTCACCGGCATCGCCGTGATCTGCGTGATGGCCTACCTCACCTACTCCGGCGCTCACACCGGGGCGCCCACCGCGATCGAAATGCCCACCCCCACCGCCGTCAAGGAAGCCGGCGGCAAGCTGCTCAGCGAGTACGAAGAAGGCCGCCTGGTGGTGGCCCAGTCCGGCTGCCTCGCCTGCCACAAGCTCGGCGAAAACGGCAACGCCGGCCCCGGCCCCGAGCTCACGCACATCGCCTCGCGCATCCCGCGCCAGGCGATCGCGCGCACGCTCGTGAACCCCACCGCGCCGATGCCGTCCTTCAAGAACCTGCCCGCGAAGAAGTTCGAAGCGATCGTCAACTTCCTCTCGCAGCTGAAGTAGGCGGCGTGGCGGCTCGCGCGCCAGACCGCGCAGCCAGAGTGCGGCCGCGCCCCTCGCGGGCGCGATGAACGACGAGGCCAAACAGCCCGGCACGCTCGCGGCGGGCGAGGTGCGCGCCATGTTCGACCGCATCGCCGGCGTCTACGACCTGATGAACAGCGCCATGACCGCCGGCCTGCACCACCGCTGGCGCGCGCGCGCCGCAGACCTCGCCGGGCTCGCTCCCGGCGGCGTCGTGCTGGACGTCGCCAGCGGCACCGGCGATCTCGCGCTGGAGCTCGCCCGCCGCGTCTCCCCTGGCGGAGCGGTGGTGGGCTGCGACTTCGCCGAGGCGATGCTGGAGCGCGCGCGCGCCAAGGCCGCCGCCCGCGCCCGCGCCGGCGCGCACCCCGGCCACACCGTCTCGCCGCGGTTCGAGTGGGCCGACGCGATGGCGCTCCCCTACGCCGACGGCAGCTTCGACGCCGCCACCGTCGGCTTCGGCGCCCGCAACTTCGCCGACCTCGCACGCGGCCTCGCGGAGATGGCGCGCGTGGTGCGCCCCGGCGGGCGCGTGGTGGTGCTCGAGATCACCACCCCCACCAAGCCGCCGCTGTCGCTGTTCTACCGGCTGTGGTTCGACCGCGTCGTGCCGGCGCTGGGGGTGCTCGCCGGCGCGCTCGCTGCGCGCTCGCGCCCCCGCTCGCGCGCCGGCGCGGGCGCCGCGGCCGGGGCGAACGGCGCCCGCGCCGGCGCCATCGCCCAGGCGTACGACTACCTGCCGAGCTCCGTCAAGCGCTTCCCCGGCCCAGAGGAGCTCGCCGCCGAGCTGGAGCGCGCCGGGCTCGCGCACGTGCGCTACCTGCTCACCGCCGGCGGCATCGTCGCGATCCACGCCGGCACCGTGCCGCGGCGCACCGCCGCCGCAGCGGGTGGTCGGGCATCATGAGCGCGGTGAGCAGCATGGCGGGGGGCGCCCGCGCCGGAGAGGTGGACGGACTCGACGCGATCATGAGCCGCGGCGGCGCGCAGCTGCAGCAGATCATGCAGCGCACCGAGCGCCACCTCGAGCGCGTCACCGCGCACGCCGGCGCGCCGCTGGCCGCCTACGCCGGCGCCACCGTCTTTCCCGGCGGCAAGCGCCTGCGCCCGCTGCTGGTGGTGCTCGCCGCGCAGTCCGCCGGGGGGCCCGCCGGCGGCCCCCACGGGCTCGAGCGGCTCGTGCGCGCCGCCGTCGCGGTGGAGCTCGTGCACTCCGCCACGCTCGTGCACGACGACGTCATCGACGGCGCCGCGTTGCGCCGGGGGCAGCCCACCGTCGCCGCCGCCGCGGGACGCAAGACGGCCGTCGCCACCGGTGACCTGCTGTTCTCGCGCGCCTTCGCCGAGCTCGCGCGCAACGACGACGCCGCGCAGCTGCGCGCGCTCTCGCAGGCCAGCTCCGCGCTCGCCGAAGGCGAGCTGCTGCAGCGCGAGGACGCCTTCGACGCGCGCGTGTCGGTCGAGCGCTACCTCAAGCGCTGCGAGCTCAAGACCGCCGCGCTGTTCGAAGCCGCCTGCCGCCTCGGCGCGCTGCTGGCCGCCCGCGGCTCGCTGGCGCTGGCCGACGCGCTCGGCGCCTTCGCCCGCCGCATCGGCCTGGCCTTCCAGATGCTCGACGACGTGCTCGACGTGTCGGGCCCGGTGGAGCGCACCGGCAAGGCGCGCGGCACCGACCTGCTCGACGGCACCGTCACGCTGCCGCTGATCCTCGCACGCCAGCGCGACGCGGAGCTCGCCGGCTTCGACCTCGGCGCGCTCGACGGCGCCGACGGGCCGCTGCGCGCCGAAGCGCTGTGCGAGCGGATCGCCGCCACCGGCGCGCTCGACGAGGCGCGTGAGCGCGCGCTGGCGGTGGTGGCGGACGCCAAGGCCGCGCTGCCCGCGATCCTCCCCGGCCGCCGCGCCGAGCTGCTCGACATGGTCGCCGACGCCGTCGTCGAGCGCTACCGCTAGCAGCCCAGGCCGGCACGACCCGGCCACGCCGGCGCCATCGCGCCTGCGAGCAGCCGCCGCGCCGGAAGGCGCCGCGCTAGAAGTCGCTCGGCAGGATCAGGTCGGCGTCGAGCGCACGCGCGAAGAACTCGATTTCCTCGGACATATTGGCGTGCGTCATGCGCCGCAAATCGCCCAGCAGCGCGCTCGAGCCGCGATCGAGCTCGTCGTCCAGCCGTTCCACGCTCGCCTGGTCGAACACGCCTTCGCGGCGCGACTCGCACTCCGGGCAGCGCAGCACGATGCGCCAGTGGCGCGGGCCCTCCTCGCACCAGTCCAGGGGGTAGACGAGTTCGCCCGCGCAGTGGAAGCAGATGTGCAACTGCGCCGGCGCGCAAGTCCCCTCGGCGGGCTGGTGCGGCGCGCCGTAGAGGGTCTCCGGCGGGCTGCCCAGCTGCTGCGCTCGCTGCTGGATGTCGGGGTTCTTGTCGGATTCCATCGCGCTTCTGAGTCGTCATCGACGCGTCGCGGCGGGGCCTTTAGCAAACGGCGCCACATCCGCACGCCGCGCTGGCGCGCACACCCGCGGTGCTAGCTTCATGGGTCCAATGGCCACAGCGATCCGCCCGATCGGCCACGAAGACCGGCTCAGCCTGGTCGACCACCTGGAAGAGCTGCGCACCAGGCTGATAATCAGCGTGGCGGTGCTCGCGGTGGCCTTCGGCATCTGCCTGTGGCAGAACCACGCGCTGCTGCGAATCATCAACAAACCTCTGCAGGCGCAGACCCGCAAGCAGGTCGCCAAAGGCGACGGCACGGTCGGGCAGGCCGTGCTCGCCCAGCAGGGCCTGCTCAAGATCGCCGGCAGCACGCAGGCCGCGCTCGGCGTGCTCACCGCGCCCGGCAGCGGCCTCTCGGCCAAGGCCCGCGCCCGGCTCGCGCCGCTGATCGCCGAGCTGAAGGCCGACGTGGCCAAGGTGCCGCGCAACCCCGTGGGAGACAACCCCGCCACCCTGGGGATCGGCGAACCGTTCACCACCACCATCACCGTCACGCTCTACTTCGCGCTGATCGTCTCGCTGCCGGTGATCCTGTTCGAGCTCTACGGCTTCGTGCTGCCCGCGCTCAACCCGCACGAGCGGCGCACCGCGATGCCGCTGCTGAGCGCCGTCCCCTTCCTGTTCGCCGCCGGCGTCGCCTTCGGCTACTTCGTCGTGCTGCCCGCCGCCGTGCACTTCCTCGCCAACTTCAACTCCAGCCAGTTCAACGTGCTCGTGCAGGCCGGCCCCTACTACAGCCTCGCCGCCACCGTGCTGCTGGCGATGGGGCTCGTCTTCCAGGTGCCGGTGGTGATCCTCGGCGCCACCCGCCTGGGGCTCGTCACGCCCCGCCAGCTGCGGCGCGGGCGCCCGATCGCGTTCGCCGCCTGCGCCGCCGTCGCCGCCTTCCTGCCGGGCGACCTGATCACGCTGTTCCTGGAGACCTTCCCGCTGTACCTGCTCTACGAGGTCAGTATCCTGATCGCTGCGCTCGTCGGGCGGGCGCAGCGCGTCACGCCCGAGGAGGGAGGCGCGAGCACAGCAGGCGGGTGGTATCCCAGCGCGGAGCCGCCGCCACCACCGGAGGATTCAGCGGAGCCAACCGTGCAGGACCTGATCGACCACACAGACCCCAGGCTGTCCGACCGCTAGGCGCCGGCATGCTGTTCGACCTCAGAGGGCGCGGTCGCAGGACCACCGTGCGCATCATCTACATCGGCCTCGCGCTGATCTTCCTGCTCGGCTTCGTCGGCCTCGGCGTCGGCGGCGGCTTCGGCAGCGGCGGCATCCTCTCGAGCCTCACCCACGAAGAAGGGGGCAGCTCCCCCGGCTACTCCAAGCAGATCGACAAGTACCGCAAGCTCACCGAAAAGCAGCCGGACGACGTGAGCGCCTGGGAGAACCTCACCAAGTACCTCATCCACGAAGCCGGAAACGAAAAGTACGTCACCAGCGCCGGCGCCGTCACCAGCCAGGGCAGGGCGATCTTCAAGGAAGCCTCGCAGGCGTGGCAGAGCTACGTTGCGCTCAACCCGCCCAAGCCAAACGCCGAACTGGCGCAGCTGATGGAGAGCGTCTACGCCGAAGGGGCGCTCAACGAACCAGGCAAAGAGGTCGAAGTGTTGCAGATCGCGGTGGCCGCCAAACCGAACTCCGCCTCGCTCTACTCGTTCCTCGCCGAGTACGCCTACAAAGCCAAGAACCCGCGCCTCGGCGACCTCGCCTCCGAAAAGGCCGTCGCGCTGTCGCCCGCCGCCGATCGCAAGCGCGTGAAGGAAGAGCTCGCCGAAGTCAAGGCCAACCCCTCGGGCGAAAAGACCTACACCACCACCACCAACGGAAAAACCTACACCGGCAAGCTCAACTCCAAAGGCGAACTGGAGGCCAGCGAAGTGCACACCTCGAGCACCGCCGGCAAGGGCTCGAGCGGCGCCGGCAGCGGCGGCGCCGGGGGCAGCGGCGCCGGGGGCAGCGGCGCCGGGGGCAGCGGCAGCGGCGGCACGAAATAGGGCGAGGAGCCTCCGTGCCCGCGCCGGCCGAGCAGAGCTACAGCGCGCGGCTGCTGATCGGTTGCGCAGACCGCCCCGGCATCGTCGCCGCCGTGTCCGCCTTCCTGTTCGAGCGCGGCGCCAACATCGTCTCCTCGCAGCAGTACTCCACCGACCCCAGCGGCGGGCGCTTCTTCCTGCGCACCGAGTTCTTCCTCCCCGCGCCGGTGGACCGCGCAGGCTTCGAGCGCGACTTCGCCGAGCGCCTCGCCGCGCGCCTGCAGCTGGACTGGCAGCTGCGCTGGTGGGGCGAGCGGCGGCGCCTCGCCATCCTCGTCTCGCGCCACGACCACTGCCTGCAGGAGCTGCTGTGGCGCTGGCGCCGCGGCGAGCTCGACGCCGAGGTCGAGCTGGTGATCTCCAACCACGCCGACCTCGAGGAAGACACGCGCGCCGCCGGCGTGCCCTTCCACCACGTGCCGGTGCCCCGCGACGGCAAGCAGCAGGCCGAGCAGGCGATGCTAGAGCTGCTGCGCGGACGCGCCGAGCTGCTGGTGCTGGCGCGCTACATGCAGATCCTCAGCGGCGCGTTCCTCGAGCGCGTGGGCATGCCCGCGATCAACATCCACCACTCCTTCCTGCCCGCGTTCGCCGGCGCCGAGCCGTACCGCCGCGCGCGCGAGCGCGGCGTGAAGCTGATCGGCGCCACCGCCCACTACGTCACCGAGCAGCTCGACGACGGCCCCATCATCGACCAGGACGTGGTGCGCGTCGACCACCGCCACAGCGTCGTCGAGCTTGAACGGCTCGGCCGCGACGTCGAGCGGCTGGTGCTCGCGCGCGCCGTCGCGCTGCACCTCGACGACCGCGTCATCGTCGACGGGCGGCGCACGATCGTGCTGTGAGGCGCCGGCGCATGGCGACGGGGCCACCCCGCGCGGGCGACCCGCGGGCGCTCGCGCCGGGGCAGAGCGCGCGCGACCGGCCGCTCGCGGCGGGGCCCAGCGGCGCAGGCGCTCGCGATCGCCGCTCGGATAAACTGATCCGCTCAGCGCCAGCGAGCACCGCTCCGTCGGATGCGAGCGCGGGCCGTTAGCTCAACCGGCAGAGCAGGGGCCTCTTAAGCCCAAGGTTGCAGGTTCGATTCCTGCACGGCCCACTTTCACGAATTGCCTGTAAGTCGGCTGGCTTTTGCATGGCTTGAGCGGTCCGAAAATGAGGTTCTTTCGGCCGTGGGTACCACGTCTGGGTACCAAACGGCGCCGTAGAATGCGTCTCTCGGCACCGATTCGCGCCTGGCCGATCTGGCCTCTATAACAGTTCTGTTATGCTTGTAGGGTGCGTGCGCGCGACATCATCGTCATCGCCCGCCGCCGTGCGGGCCTCACCCAGCAAGAGCTTGGGGGGCGCCTGGGCACCTCGCAGGTGACGGTCGCGCGGTGGGAGAGTGGCGCGACCGAGCCCAAGTTCCAGACAGTGCAAGAGGTCGTGGCGGCGTGCGACCTCGATCTGACGCTCGGGCTCGCCACGGCGGATGAGGGCTCGTGGACGGCTCTGATCAACGAGCAGCTTGCGCGCGAGCCGGCGGAACGGGTCAGACACCTGAGCCGCGACCGCTTCGATCGCGTCGCGGCGCTTGAGCTTGTCGCGGCGGTTGGCCTGCGGGCGATAGTGGCGGGCGAGGTCGCCGGGGCGTTGCACGGCTGGCCGTTGATCCTCAGCGATGAGGGAACGCTCGATCTCGTGGTGCACCCTGAGGATCGAGGACTGGCTACGGAGACGGTCCTCACTGCGTCGGCGGCACCCGATCGCGTCCGTCTGCTCGACGCGCCTCCCGGCACCTATGGCTTTGCCGACCTCGCACGCGCCGCGATCGAGGTCACGGTCGGCGGGAGCGCAGTGGAGGTGGCGGGGCTCGTTGATCTGCTGCGCATCGCGCTAACCGATCCCGCGCCTTACAGCCAGCGGTTCACACTCGCCCTCGATGCGACGCTGCAGCTCACCGCACACGGCCTGAGTCCCGCGCGGAGCAGACCCCCGAACTTGCGGGAGTAGCGCAGCGTTCATCCGAGGCGGGATCGGAGTCCTTCTCCCAGCGCACGAAGCTCGGTGAACTCATCACTCTCGCTCGAAAGCCGGGATGCCTGTGGCCGTACCGGCGCTAGATACTTCTGGTCGTCGTCGTCCCGCGCTGGGGACGGTCGCTCCAGGCGATGCAACACAAGCTGGGCGATCCTTGTGCCTGGCGTCAGGCGGATCGGGCTATCGCCATCATTGACCAGCTCAAGCGTCAGACAGCCATGAAATCCTGGCTGTACGTAGACCGCAGTCGCCACAACCAACCCCAGTCTCCCCCATGAAGATCGGCCAACTACGAATGCACTCATATCGTCGGGCAAGCCGATGAACTCCAGCGTCGCGGCAAGTACAAAGTGACGTGGGTGGAGCCAGAGCTCCTCGTCAAACGGAACCACAACACGCTCCTGCGCCTCATCAATCTCCTGCTGGGTGACCAGTCCCACGCGCAAGCCGGCATGACGAGTCCGGCGAAGCAGCAAGAACTCCGTACCGAGGCGCAAGTCGATAGCTCCGCGTCCGACTTGGCGCGGGTTAAGAAGTGGTGTCACGATCAGGCGACGGTCGAGGTCTTCCTCGCCGAGGACTTCCTGAAGATCCTCGCGTCCAAGCACACTCACGGTGTGCTCCATGTCTCGGCGACGACGCTCAGCTCGATCGCCTTCCCAATGAGATCCTGAAGGCGCGTGTCGGACAACGCAGCGACGATGCCTTCGGGCGTATCCCCGTGTCGCCGGAATGCCTCCTGCCAGCCGCCGAGTAGGATCGAGCGTGGCTTGAGCGGTGTATCCAGGCCAACGGGAAGGATGAGGTGCTGGATGAGCTCTGCCGCCTCATTAGCGTCGGATTCCACATCGGTCCGCTCCAAAACTGCATGTGCGGTTCGGCTGGCGGCCGTGTCGCCGATGGTGACAGCATGTCGCTTAAGTTGCTCATGCAGAAAGGAGAAGGGCTGTGCCAGCGGAATGCTGTCGGCGTCATCGCCGATCCCTCGGAGCCAGGCCATGACGGTTGGCGCGAAGCCTTTCATGTACTCCTGCCATTTTCCTCTCTCGAGGTGATCGAGCGCTAGGCGAAGACGGAGTGTGTTCGGCGGATGCGACGGGGCTGGCTCAGCGTAGCCAAGAGGTAGTGCGAAAGTGACAAACGCCCAGATAAATGCGGGGCCAATAGTTTCAATCGCCAGGTGATCACATAGAAGCTCCTCGATCCACTGGCGAAGCAGCCCGCGGATCGTGCCGGCAATCGTAGGGGGCGGGGATGCTGTCCATGTTGACGCCATAGTCGTTATGGCCTGTTCAAACGCCGTTGTAAATGTCGCGTCATCGCGGAAGACCTTCTCGACTTGATCGACCAGTGAGTACTCGTCACAGCTGGCATGGCCGATCTCGTGGGCGAAGATCGGATGCATCAGCAACCGATCGCCGTCGGTAAGCGGGTAGTTGAGGACGATCGGACGACGGGAAGCTGTAGGCACGAACCCTGGTGTCGAGTTGATCACCTCAGCAAACGGCTCACTCGTGGTCGTGTACATGAACTCGGGATTCGGCACCATCACGAGATCGATCTCTTGCCCGACGAGGATTCGGGCGCATTCCTCAGTCAAGTAAAGGCTGCCCATGTTGATGGTTGGCGAACGTGTAGCCGTGAGCCATGGGAGTGCAGCTTGCGCCCCTCTCAGCATGACGATGCTCTGTCGCATGCTGCGGGCGAATGCGCTGCGAGCGGCCTGGGCGGCACTTGCAGGGGGCTCCTGACTCATGCGGTGCTCTACCGCGCCGAGGAGGTCGAGCACATGCTCCCGCAACGCCGCTCCGCGGTTGCCAGGAGGAACGCCGAGACGAGGATCTTCGCGGAGGCTGGCGGCCTCGTGCCGGGCGCTGGCTAGGAGAAGCTTGAAGTCGTTCGCATCGCCGTCCATGCGTCCGCATTCTTGCGGGAGGTCAAGACGGAGTTGCTCTCCACCAATTGCATCTCGCCGACCTTTCCGAAAAAGTCGGCGGCTGGTGCGATGGCCTCAGGTGCCCCTGTGCCGATCAGCTGGCCCTTGGCTGCCTCGCGCAGCAGGGCAGCCAACGACGACAAGATCGCCGGCACCCGCTCGGTGCTCTCTTGCTCATCTTGGCTCGTTGTCTGCGCAAGCGATACGACGATACTCAGTGCAGGGTCGGTAGCGGCAAGGGACCGTGCCGATCTAGGTATGGCGGTCGGCTGCTCGGCTCGCTCTCGGGTAGCGTCGAGAATCGTGGCAGCGGCATCAAGCAGCTGCGAGTCCGCCTCGTCAGGGCCTGATCCTTCCGTGGCCCTGTGAAGAGCAAGCACGACATCGTCAGCCCACAGCCCGAGGGCCGCGGTACTGCTTAGTTCCTCAAGGCGTTGAAGATCACGCATCGTATTCCGCTTGACTCTAGTTCCTGACGAGCTATCGTCCCAGTTGCTCTTCCTGGTGCTACACCGTACGGTGTAGCACGGACAGAACTATGGCGCGCACCGACCCACAGATCAATGTCCGTCAGTCTCAAGACCGATACGCGATCCTTGACGCGGCGGCATTCGTTGAAAACAAGGGCACACCGAGCAAGCTGGTCCAAGAGATCGTCGATGAAGCAATCGATCGATACGCTGAGCTGCCTGCCGTCAAGAAGGCCCTTGAGGCTCGCGCTGATCAGGCGAGCGCAAACGCAGGAAAGCTGACCGATCTTTCTAAAGATCGAGAACGAAAGGCGAATGCTGCGAGCCCGAAGTCGGGCTAGGGCATTCGTCCAGCAGATTGTCGGCTGGGCATTGCCGGAAGCATGGTCGCGGCTGACTAGGTGGGGTGCGAACACGAACATATGTTCGCACACGCACGGGATGCGACAGCCCGGGCGATTTTGGCTCACGCCGGCTTTCAGGGATCTACACCTGGCCGAGGCCGATCAGGTGCCGCTTACCTTCCGGGCTGAGCGGAGAGCGGCCGTAGCACCGGACGCTGAGGTTCCCCGCTCAGGTGTGCCGTTTGATCCCGTCTACGACCACATCATCGAGCGCTCAAGCAGAGCAGCAAAGGACATTAGATCTCGTGTAAATGGAACAGTTCGACGCCATCGTCATCGGGTCTGGTCCGGCGGGCTCGACCGCAGCCTTCCGCTTGGCCTCCGAGGGCGCACGCGTACTGCTCCTCGACAAGGCGACGTTCCCGCGCGACAAGCCGTGCGGCGGCGCTATCTCCGCCCGCGCCATGCGCGAGCTGCCGATCGATCCAGGGCCGGTCGTCGAGCACGTCGCGGACCGGTTTGAGCTGAGCTTCCGTGGACGCCGGGGCTTCGTCCGCGGCGGGTGCGCACCGCTGGTATACATGACGCAGCGTCGCCGCCTGGACCGTTTCCTCGCCGAGCAGGCAGTGCTCGCCGGTGCCGACTTCCGGGACGGCGCGAACGTGAGCGAGGTATCCGAGCGTGGCGCGCGCGTCGATGGCAGGTGGATCAGCAGCGAGCTTCTCATCGGGGCCGACGGGGTCAACGGCCCCACGGCGCGGTCACTCGATCTGGCCGACACTCGTGTCTATGGTGTGGCCCTGGAGGGGAACCTCGCTTACGATTTCGTCGATCCGGAGCGCTGGCGAAGCACTGTGGTGTGCGAGCTCGGCACGATCCCTGGCGGCTACTGCTGGATCTTCCCCAAGGGCAACCATCTCAACGTGGGGGTTGGTGGCTGGGAAAGCACGGGTCCCACGCTGCGCACACACCTGAAGGAGTTGTGCGAGCGACGAGGCTTCGACCACTCCCAGCTCCGGGGTGTGCGGGGGTACCGACTGCCAGGGCGCCGTCCTGGTGCGGCGCTCGCCCGCGGGCGGGCACTGCTGATCGGTGACGCAGCCGGCCTCGTCGATCCACTTTGGGGCGACGGTATGTACGCGGCGTTCGTCAGCTCGAGGCTCGCAGCCGGGGCCGCGTTCAACCTGCTCGCCGGCGGGGCGACGAATCTCGAGGACTACGCACAATCGCTCGTCTCCGAGCTTGGGCTGATGATGGGGTTTGCATTGGACGCAAAAATCGCGCTGGACCGCTTCCCGCGACTGGTTCTCGGTGCCCTGATCAGCAAGCCGGGATGGCGCATGGTCGAGAATATGCTCCGTGGCGAGATCCGTGAGCCGGACGCCGAACGAGGCGTCGCCGGGATCGCCGCTCGGGGCTTCGAGGCCTGGCGACGACACGCCGGATCGCCCGGAGCCCTGTACCGTACCGAGGCGGCCGCAAAGCTCGAGCTGACCGAGCACGACAAACAGGTGCTTGCGGCGCTCGGGGATCGCTGCGCCTAGCCCAGCGCTGCGTACACCGCCTCGACCAGCGCGCCGTTGCGCGGGTCGCGCCACTGCGGCCCGCCGCGGTTCATCACGTAGGCGAACGCCACGCCCGCGTCGGGGTCGGCGAAGCCGAGCGAGCCGCCTGCTCCGAAGTGGCCGAAGCTGCGCGGGTTGGGGCCGAGCGGACGCTCGGGCTGCGTCAGCTGGAAGCCGAGGCCGAAGCGCGAGGGCCGTCCGAGCACCAGGTCCTCGCCGGCGCTCTCCTGCGAGCGCGCCTGCGCGAGGATCGCGGGGTCGAGCAGGGGGTGCTCCGTGCCCAGCAGCGCCGCATACACGCGCGCCACGCTGCGCGCGTCGGCATGCAGGTTGGCCGACGGCAGTTCCGCGTCCATCCAGGCGGGTGTGTTGACGGTGCCGACGCCGGTGGCGCCCGGCGGGTTCATGTAGGCGCGCTCGTAGAGGTGCTGGTCGCGCGGCGTGCGGGGGACGCTCGCTGCCGTGCCCGCTCGGCTGCGCTCACCCGCGTGGCGCGCGCGCAGCGCGCCGTCGAACACGTACTGCGCGCGCCGCGCCCGCAACGCCGGCGCCAGCCCGAAGCTCAGCTGCGCCTCCAGCGGCCGCGCGATCTCCTGCTGCAGGAACGCGCCGATCGAGCTCCCGCTCACGCGCCGCACCAGCTCGCCGGCGAGGAAGCCGAACGTGTGCACGTGGTAGCCGTGGCCGGCGCCCGGCGGCCACCACGGGCGCTGCGCAGCCAGCGCCTCGGTCACCTCGAGCCAGTCGTACAGCGCCTCCGGCGGCAGCTGCGGCTCGATCGCCGCAAGACCGGCGCGGTGGCCGAGCAGCTCGCGTACCGTCACCCGCTCCTTGCCGGCGGCCGCGAACCGCGGCCAGCGCCGCGCCACCGGCTCGTCCAGCTCGAGCTGCCCGCGCGAGACCAGCATCAGCACGCACAGCCCGGCGAACGCCTTGCCCACCGAGAACACGTTCACCAGCGTGTCGCTTCGCCAGGGCGTGGTCCGCGCCGCGTCCGCCCAGCCGCACCACAGGTCCACCACCATGCGCCCATCGAGCGCCACCGCCACCGCCGCGCCGAGCTCGCCGCGCAGCGCCAGGTTCTCCGCCAGCGCCTCGCGCACGGGCGTGAAGCGCGCGTCGCAACTGCCCGCCACCTCGACTGCGCTGTGCCCGCTCGATCGCCCGATGCGGCGAGGCTATCCGACCGGCGGCCCGCCTTCGAAGCCCGGCAGCGTGGGCGCGCTGGGGCGTTCGAGCGCCAGCGACTGTTCGCTCCAGCTCACCGAGAAGGCGCCGTAGGGGGCCGTAGCTTCGCTCGGCGCGGCCACGGTGAGCGCGGCCGTCGGCAGCGCGCTGGCGCCGCCGCCGCGAACGCGCGCGTGCGCGAACGCGCGCTGCTGCAGCTCGAGCGCGGTGGCGCGCCAGTCGCCCACCGCTGCGGTGCGCGAGCCGGCGCTCGCCAGCGCGCTCGAGAACTGCGTCTGCCCGAAGTCGGTGAGCGCCAGCACCTCGCAGGCCTCGGCGCTGGCGCAGTCCGACGGCGCCTCCACGATCCACTCCGCCGAGGAGCCGTCGAGCGTCGCCGGGCGCTTCAGCGTGGAGACGTCGGCGCCGGTGGTGAGATCGCGGATCGTGAGCCTGACCGCGCGGCCTTCGATCGTCACCGACGCCGCCATCGAGTCGCCGGCGTGCACGCGCAGCTTCAGCTGCACCGGCGCTGCCGGCAGCAGCTCGTACCAGCTGTCGTAGACGGCGCCGCCGGAGCGGGTGCAGTCCGCGTCCGTGCCGACCTGCTCGAGCGCCTTCGAGCCCGAGCTGTAGCCGCCGAGGCCCACCCACACCGCCGAGTAGGTGGGGTGGGCGGCCGTGCAGCTGGCGCTCGGCTCGACCCAGGTGCCGAGCACGCGCCGAAAGCGCGCGCCGGCGGCGGTGGAGGGGACCGCCACGTAGCCGGCCCAGTTGGTGCTCACGCTGGCCGCCTGCGCCGCGCCGGAGGCGAGCGCCGAGGCGGGTGCGCCGAGTGCGGGCGCCGCCGCCAGCGCGCCGCTCGCCAGCGCGCCGCGCGCCAGCACGCGCGCGCAGCGATGGATTGATTGTGTGGAGATCATCGCGCCAGCCTGCTCGGTCGAGCTTAAAACCAGCTGGGCGCTCGCTAAGAGCGGTCTAGGAATGCGCGCCGGCGCCGTTGGCGCCGACGATCGTCTGCCGCCCCGCGTCGGTCCAGATCACCTGCTCGCGCCCCGGCCCCACGCCCACCAGCGCGATTGGCGCGCCCACGTGCTCGGCGACGAAGTCGAGGTACTCGCGCGCGCCATCGGGCAGGTCCGAGAGCGTGCGGCACTCGCCCAGGTCCTCGCTCCAGCCGCGCAGCTCGGTGAGCTCGGCGAAGGTGTGGTGCAGCACCGTCTGGTGGTAGGGGAAGTCCTCGAACTCCGCACCGTCGGCGGTGCGGTAGCCCGTGCAAACCTGGATGCGCTCGAACCCCGACAGCACGTCGAGCTTGGTGACCACCAGCGCCGTGAGCGTGTTCAGGCGGGCCGCGTAGCGCAGCGCCACCAGGTCCAGCCAGCCGGTTCGCCGCGAGCGCCCGGTGGTCGTGCCGAACTCGCCGCCGCGGCTGCGGATGCGCTCGCCCATGTCGTCGTGCAGCTCGCTCGGAAACGGCCCCGCGCCGACGCGGGTGGTGTACGCCTTGGAGACCCCCCACACCTCGTCGATCGCCTTCGGGCCGATGCCGCTGCCGACGCAGGCAGCCCCGGCCAGCGGGTTCGACGAGGTCACGAACGGATAGGTGCCATGGTCGATGTCGAGCATCGCCCCCTGCGCGCCCTCGAGGATCACCGTCTGCCCGGAGTCCAGCATCTCCCACATCAGCTTCGAGGTGTCCGCGATGTGCTGCTCGAGGCGGTGGCCGAAGACCAGGTATTCCTCGGTCATCGTGTGAAGGTCGAGCGCCGGCTCCTTCTCGAACGGCCGCAGCGACAGCCGCTTGGGCTCCATCGCCGCCACGATCTTCTTCTTGAGGATCTTCTCGTCGAGCAGGTCCTGCACGCGGATCCCCAGGCGCGCCGCCTTGTCGGCGTAGCACGGTCCGATGCCGCGGCGGGTGGTGCCGATCTGCAGGCTGCCAAGCTTGGCCTCGCCGGCGTGGTCGAGCAGCAGGTGGTAGGGCATGATCATGTGCGCGTTGGCGGAGATGCGCAGGCCGCTCGTGTCAACCCGCCGCGCGCGCAGGCCGTCGAGCTCCTCGATCAGCACCTTCGGGTCGATCACCACCCCGTTGCCGATCAGGCAGCGCTTGCCCGCGTACAGGATGCCGGAGGGGATCAGGTGCAGCTTCCACTCCTCCGCCCCGCGCACGATCGTGTGGCCGGCGTTGTTGCCGCCCTGGAAGCGCACCACCGCGTCGCCGTGCTCGGCCAGCAGGTCGGTGATCTTGCCCTTGCCCTCGTCGCCCCACTGGGCGCCCACTATCACTATTCCCGGCATGCCTGCTGGAGTGTAGGGGCGCCGCTGGGCTCAGCCGGCGCGCTCCGCCGCGCCGCGGCGCAGCAGCTGCTCGCGGCGGCGGTCCTCGGCCACCTGGCGGCGGTCCTCGCCGAACAGCGGCAGCGGATCGCCGCACATCTCGATCAGGCGCGAGACCGTGCGCGCCCCGATCTGCTCGGCGAGCGCGTCCGGCTGCAGGTTGGTCGTGACCACGATCGAGCGCTCTTCCTCGTAGCGCGTGTTGACGATCGAGTACAGCTGCTCGAGCGCCCAGTCGGTGCGGTTCTCGGCGCCCACGTCGTCGAGGTGCAGCAGGTCCACGCCGGCGAGGCGGTCGAGGAAGCCCAGCACGCCCTCCTCGTCCTCGATCGCCTCGCGGATCAGGTTCAGCAGCCGCGGCAGCGAGTAGATCGCCACCGTCCGTCCGGCGTCCAGCGCGGCCTTGGAGATCAGCATCGCGAGCATCGTCTTGCCCGTGCCGACGTCGCCCATGATCCACATGCCGCGGCCCTGGTCGAGCTCGCCGCCGATGTTGGCCGCGAAGCGGCGCGCCACGCGGATCTGCTCTGGGAAGCTCACCAGCTCGGTGCCGCTCAGCTGCTCGAAGGACACGCTGCGGTAGCGCTTGGGGATGTTGGCCGCCAGCCTGCGCGTGCGACGCACCGCGATGCGTCCGGGCCGGCAGGCGCAGTCGCGGGCGGTGTTGGTGGCCTCGTCCACCACGAAGCCGCTGCCGTCGCACAGGCCCAGCGGGCACGCGCCGCCGGTGCGCCCACGCCGCGCCAGCGCCTCCAGCGGGTCGAGCGGCTCCAGCTGGCCGACCGGGTCGAGCGGCTCCGCCTCGCTCATGCCGCGTAGCGCTCCCCTGCGTAGTTCATGAACTTCGGGTACTCCTTCTGGAAGGTCAGCGTGACTTTGCCGACGGCGCCGTTGCGGTGCTTGGCGATGATCAGGTCGGCCTCGCCGGGACGCTCGGACTCCTCGTTGTAGTACTCGTCGCGGTAGATGAACATCACCAGGTCGGAGTCCTGCTCGAGGTTCCCCGACTCGCGCAGGTCCGACAGCTGCGGGCGCTTGTCCGGGCGCTGCTCCACCGCGCGGCTGAGCTGCGAGAGCGCGATCACCGGCACGCCCAGCTCGCGCGCGAGGATCTTCAGGCCGCGGCTCAGCTCGCCCACCGCCGTCACGCGGCTGTCGTAGCGGCTGTCGGTGCGCATCAGCTGCAGGTAGTCGATGATGATCAGCCCCAGGCCGCCCTCGCACTGGCTGTGCAGGCGCCGCGCCTTCGCGCGTACCTCGAGCATGCCCACGTCGCTGGAGTCGTCCACCCACAGCGGCGCCCGCGCCAGCCGCTCGCTGGCGCTGAGGATCTTCGGCCAGCGCTGCTCGGCCACGCGCCCCTTGCGCAGCTCCTCTCCCTTGATGCGCGCCTGCGAGGCCACGAAGCGCTGCGCCAGCTCGGCCTCCGCCATCTCCAGCGAGAACAGCGCCACCGGACGGCCGTGCTCGACCGCCGCGTTCTCGGCGATGTTGCACACCAGCGCGCTCTTGCCCATCGCCGGGCGTGCCGCGATGATGATCAGGTTCCCCCGCTGGAAGCCGCCGGTGATCTCGTCCAGGTCCTTGTAGCCCGACGGCGTGCCGGTCAGCGCCGTGCCTTCGATCGACAGGCGGTGCAGCTTGTCGAGCTCCTCGTGCAGCACCTCCTCGATCGCCCGGAAGTCCTGCTGGCGGTCGTCGCGCGCGACCTCCAGCATCGCCTTCTCCGCCTGCTCCACCAGCTCGCGCGGAGCCGCCTCGTGGCCCAGCACGCTCTCCTGGATCTCGTAGGTGCTCTTCAGCAGCCTGCGCAGCAGCGCGTTCTCGCGCACGATCTGCGCGTAGCGGCGCGCATGGCCCGCCGCCGGCACCACGCCGGTGAGCTCGTCGACGGTGGCCTGGCCGCCGACCTGCTCGAGCTTGCCCATCTGGCGCAGCCGGTCGGTCACGGTCAGCACGTCGACCGGCTCGCTCTCGTTGTAGAGCGAGAGCATCGCCTCGTAGACGATGCCGTGGCGGTCGCGGTAGAAGTCCTCCGGGCGCAGGCCCTCCTCGATCACCAGCGCGTACAGCGAGCGGTCCGACAGCAGGATCGCGCCCAGCACCGACTGCTCGGCGTCGAGGTTGTGCGGCGGCGTGATCACGCCCGCAGGGGCGCGGGCGGCGCCGCTGCCGTTGGTGGCGGTGCTGGCGGCCATGCGGGTGTCGAGTCTAGGTCGCCACTCGCCCGCGCCGGGCCGGCCATGTCGCTATCACGGACGAAATTGCCCTCACGAACGCATGTTCGCAGCCGCGGCAGACGTCAGCGGCTGCGGGCGGCGTCGCCGGCGGCTATTTCTTGGCCACGATCATCGTCTTGATCGTGGCGGTCGTGCCCTCGACCACCTCGACCACGACCATGTAGGTGCCGACGTTCTTGATCGGCTCCGGCATGTGCACGTTGCGTTTGTCGATGCGCAGCCCGCGCGCTTCGCGGATCGCGGTGGCGATGTCCTGCGCCGTGACCGAGCCGAACAGGCGGCCGTCGGCGCCGGCCTGCTGGGGGATCGTGAGCACCGTGCGGTTGAGCAGGTTGACGTTCTCCTGCGCGCGCTCCACAGCCTCGCGCGCGGCGCGCTCTTCGGCGGCCTGGCGCTGGCGCACGGTCTCCACCGCGCCCCTGGTAGCCGGCTGCGCCAGCTTGCGCGGTATCAGGTAGTTGCGCAGGTAGCCCTTGGACACGTCCACGACGTTGCCGCGCTCGCCGAGCTGCTCGACGTCCTTCAGGAGTATCGCCTCGGGCATCGGCCGCTCAGCGTTCGCGTTCGCCGCGATCGCGCCCGCGCGGGCTGTCGTCGCGACCGCCCTCGTTGACGTAGGGCAGCAGCGCCAGCTCGCGCGCGCGCTTCACTGCGCGCGCGATCTGCACCTGGTGGCGCCGGCAGGAGCCGGTGATGCGCCGCGAGCGGATCTTGCCCTTCTCCGAGATGAACTTGCGCAGCGAGGCCACGTCCTTGTAGTCGACCTGCTCGACCTTGTCGCGGCAGTGCTGGCAGGGCTTGCGCCGGCCGCTGCCGGGCCCGCCCTTCTTGTCGCGGCGGCGCACCGGCTTGCCGCGACCGCGTGACTTGGCCATCAGCTCGCCCCTCCGTTGGCCATCAGCTCGCCCCTCCGCGGCTGCGGTCACACTTGGGCACGGTTGTGCTTGAAACCACTTGAACCTCGCTGTCTTGCCTAGAACGGGATGTCGTCGTCGCCGGCCGAGCCGGCGACCGGCGCGGGCTGGAAGTCCCCTTCGTCGACCGGAACGTCTCCGCCCCTGGCGCCGTTTCCGGAGAACGAGCCGCCAGCCGGGGCTTCGTCGCGCGAACCCAGGAACTGCACCGAGTCGGCAATGATATCGACTGCCTGGCGTTTGGCGCCGTCCTGGGCCTCCCACTCGCGCCACTCGAGGCGACCGTCGATCGCCACCGGGCGGCCCTTGGAGAGGAAGCGCGCCGCGTTCTCGCCCTGCGCGCCCCACACGGTGACGTTGAAGTAGTTGGGCTTGTCCTCCCATTCGCCCGTCTGCGCGTTCTTGCGGCGGGTGTTGCAGGCCACGCGCAGGCTGCACACCGAGTTGCCGCTCGGCAGCGAGCGCAGCTCCGGGTCCGCGGTCAGGTTTCCGGTCAGCACGACCCTGTTGATGTTGGTGGCGGCCACGGCTCTCAGTCCTTTCCTAAGTCCTCGGCCCGCGTTGCTGCGGGGCTGCCAGCGAGTCTAGAGCGAGCCGCGGCGCGCGCTCCCGCGCCGGCACGCAGATGCCGCTCATTGCGAGGAACGCCGGGCGCGCGCGGAGGTGCGGAATACCTCGTCCCAGTAGGGCGCGCTGATGCCGAAGCCGCGCGTGTCGTCCTGGAAGTGGTGGCGCATGTGGCGTTCGCGCAGCATCCGCCCGAGCGGGCCGCGCGGGCGGAAGTGGTGCAGGTAGTAGTGCGTCATGTCGTAGGCCAGGTAGCCGGCGAAGAAGCCCGCCGCCACCGCCGGCGCGTCGCCGCGGCCGAACACCAGGTACAGCGCCCCGAACACGAGCGCGCCGAGCGGCATGCTGACGGCCGGCGGCATCACCAGGCGCATGGGGTCGTTGGGGTGGTCGTGGTGCACGCCGTGGATGATCCAGTGCATGCGCGCTCCCACGCCGCGGTCGGGCTCGAAGTGGAACACCAGCCGGTGCAGCCAGTACTCGAACAGGGTCCACATCGCATAGCCGGCGGCCGCCAGGCCGAGCAGCGCCCAGGCGCTCACGTCCTCGAGCGCCCACACCGCGAGCACCGCGATCGCGGGTGCGAAGATCGCCACCGGCACCGCCGGGTGCACGCGCGAGAAGGCGTCGAGCAGCCTCGATTCGAACATCGGCGGCGAGGCTCGCAGCACGTCCGTGCGGCTCGCCGCCGAACGGTCCGCCATGTCCTCGGCCTCGGCCCAACCCATGCGCCGATCTTATTACCATGCCGGCGAGCTCAGCGCGCCGGCGCAGGCGCTCAGACGGCGGCCGGCGCGGGCGCCTGCTGCTGCTCGCCGGCGGGCGCATCGCCCTCGCCGCGCTGCGCCGGGGCGGGGGCGGAAGCCGAGCGCATGTCCGGCGCGTCGGGCACGCCGGGCGCGAGCTTGATCAGGCGGAAGCGCAGCACCCCGTCGGTGATCCGCAGCGTGCGCTCGAGCTCCTCCAGCAGGGCCGCGTCGGCGGCGTGGAACTGCAGCAGGTGGTACACCGCGCTGGTCTTGCGCTCGATCGGGTAGGCGAGCTGGCGCTCGCCCCACGGATCGTGGCGCAGCAGCTCGCCGCGCGCCTCGATCGCCGCACGCGTATCGGCCACGATCTTCTCGCGCACGGCGCCGTCGGCCTGCGCGTCCAGCAGCAGCGTGAGGTCGTATGTGGGTGCGGGCCTGCTCATACGGTGGCGCCAAAGGGTAGCGGGTCTCGGGTCGCTTGCCGTGCGGCGCATGCGCCGCACGGAGCGCCGAGCCGCGCCCTACCCGCTCGCGCGCGCCTTCGCGCGGATGTCCGCCAGCTGCTCGTCGATCCAGTCGCCGGGGTCGCGTTGGGTGACGATCCTCACCAGCCCCTCGGCGCGGCGGCGGCGCTCGTGCGCCTCCATCGTCAGCGCCGCGTAGATCGAGTTGGCCAGCTCCTGGATGTCGAAGGGGTTGACCGACAGCGCGTACTCGCCCAGCTCCTCGTGCGCGCCGGTGTTCTCCGAGAGGATCGACACGCCCTCGCGCTCGTTGACGATCGGGCCCTCCTTGGCGACCAGGTTCATGCCGTCGAACATCGCGTTGACCAGCAGCACGTCGTAGTGCTTGTAGGCGGCCATCGCCTCCTCGAGGTCGTCGCGCAGCTTCAGCTGGATAGGCATCCAGTCGGGCGTGCCGTGGCGGTGGTTGACGACCGCCACCAGCGCCTCGATGCGCTCGAGGTACTCCGCGTACTGCGGCACGTCGGTGCGCGAGGGCATCAGCTGCGCCAGGAACGTCACGCGCTCGGTGAACTCCGGGTGCTGCTCGAGGAACAGGTCGAAGGCGGAGAAGCCGCGCAGCACGTTCTTGCTCAGGTCCGCGCGGTCGACCCTCAGGATCAGGTGGTCGCGGCGGCGGCGCAGGAGCTGCTCCTCGAACTCGCGCACGCGCGTGCCCTGGGCGATCTGGCGGGTGGCGCGGTGGTCGATCGGCAGCGGGTAGGCGCGCACCCACACCTCGCGACCGCCGCCCCCGGCGGCGCCGCCCTCCGGCACGAGCACCACGCCGCGCTCGAAGTCCACCTCGAGGTCCATCAGGTCGCGACAGCACTGCAGGAAGTTCAGGCGGTAGGAGCGCGTATGAAAGCCGATGATGTCGTTGGCCAAGAGGCCGCTGTAGATCTCCTCGCGGATGCGCGTCGGCAGCACCCGCCAGGCGTCCGGCTGCGTCCAGGGGATGTGCACGAAGTGGTGCAGGAACACGTCCGGGCGCGCCCTGCGCACGAGGTCCGGCAGCGTGTAGAGGTGGTAGTCGTGCACCATCACCACCGGTTCGGCCTGCCCCTCGAGCTGCTCCACCACCGCCCGCGCGAGATCCTCGTTGACCACGTTGTAGCCGAACTCGAAGGCCTCGATCTCCTCGCGGCGAATGTCCGGCGCGTTGGACAGGTCCCAAAGGTAGTGCTGGATGAACCACAGCATCGGGTTGGCGAACACGTTGTAGAAGCGGTCGTAGGCGTCCGGGTCGCTCACCACCAGGCGCACCTGGTACTCGCCGCCGCCGGGGGCGCGCACCGGGAAGGCGCGCCCGTCGTGCTCGCGCGAGACCGCCACGTCGTGCTCGCTCATGGCGGAGGCGATCCAGATCGCTTCGCGGTGGGAGGCGAGGCCGGTCAGCGCCGTCACCAGGCCGCCCGAGCCCCGCTGTATGTCTCCGTGCGCCTGGAAGGTCACCGGCCCGCGGTTGCTCACCAGCACCAGCGGCGGGGTCCGCTGCGCCGGCTGCTGGCTCATCGCCGGATACCGCGCCGATGCCCGCCCTTCGCGCCCATCACTCGTTCAGCTCGTTGAAGATGCGCAGGTAGTCGCGCAGGTAGCGGGGGGTGAGGAAGTGCCTGCGCACGTGTTCCTTGCCGCGGCGCCCGAGCGTCCGGCCCAGCTCCGGATCGCGCAGGAACGCCATCGTGCGCTCGGCGCATGCGTCCACGCTCGAGACGAGGTAGCCGGTCACCCCGTCCTCGATCTGCAGCGGGATGCCGCCCACGTCGCCGCCCACGAACGGGCGCGCCTTCCAGATCGCCTCCGACACGGTCAGGCCGAAGCCCTCGCGCGTGGACTTCTGGATGATCACGTCCGAGTGCGACTGGAAGGCGTTGACCTCGATCGCTCCCACGTTGTTGAAGTTGTTGAGGATGTGTATGTCGGGGTCGCCGTCGGCATGCGCGATCGTGGAGTTGAAGAAGTCCCAGCCCTCGGGGTCGTCAGAGGCCATCGAGCCGACCAGCGCGAGCTGCACCTCGGGGAGCTCCTCCTTGACCTGGCGGTATGCGTCGATCACGCCCAGCGGGTCCTTCCACGGGTCGAAGCGCGAGACCTGGCAGATCAGCGGACGGTCCACGTCGATCCCGAACTGGCCGCACACGAAGGCCGCGTCTTCCGGGGAGAGCGCCATGTTCTTCGGCGTCAGCGGGTCGATCGCCGGCGGCACCACGTTCACTTTCCCCTGCATCCCCTCCGGCACGTACTCGGCCATGTGGAAAAGCGACTGCGGGTAGCGCTCGAGGTAGGGCAGCAGCTGCGCGATCGTGTCCGGGTTGGGCGTCGAGAGGTCGATATGGCAGCGCCACACCCAACCGGCGGCCTTCTCCGGCACGAGCTTGCACAGCGCCGCCGGCTGCGGGTCGTGCACCAGGCACACGTCCCAGCCGCCGGTCAGCTCGCGCGCGTTGTGCTCGTTGTAGCGCAGCCACGTCGCCCACTGCTCCTCGTCGAGGTCCTGCGGCGCGCCCTGGAGCGCGTTGTGCATCAGCTTGGTGGCGTTGAAGAACTCTTCGCGGCCGTAGATCACCTGCCACTCGCAGTCGAGGCCCACGTCGCGCATCAACGGCACCAGCGTGTACAGGATCTCCGAGACGCCGCCGCCGAAGGCGGTGGCGGAGACGTGCACCACGCGCTTGCCCTGCAGCGGCTCGGCCAGCTCGCGTATCTCCGCGATCAGCTCGCGTCCGCAGATGTGCGTGTAGTCCGCGAGCGTCTTGTTGGCGACGGCGACAGGCTGCAGCACGCGGCGGCACGATATCTGACCGCACGCGCGAAACGGCGGCCAGCGCCGCTGCGCGCGGCCGGCGGGCGGACTATGGTCTAGGGGCATGCTCAACGGGCGCCTCTACCGTGCCGCGTTCGCACCGTTCCTGATCGCGCTGGTCGTCGTCGCGTTCTCGCTGGGGTCGAGTCCCGCGCCGCTCACCTCCACGCTCGCGCCCGACGCCTTCGAAGGGCAGCAGGCGTTCGCGGAACTGCAGCAGCTGGCCGCGCGCTTTCCCCACCGCCGCCCGGGCGGGCCCGGCGACGAGGCGCTGGCCCGCTACGTGGCGCGGCGCCTGCGGGCGCTCGGCGGCACCGCCGGCGGCGGCTTCTCCGTCCACAGCTACTCCTTCGCGGCCCAGACGATCGCCGGCGAGCGCACGCTCACCACGGTGCTCGCCGAGCGCCCCGGCTCGAGCGGGGCCGCCCCGATCCTGATCCTCGCCCATCGCGACGCGGCCGCCGCCGGCGCCGAGGCGGAACTGTCGGGGACGGCCGCGCTGCTCGAGCTCGCCCAGGTGCTCTCGACCCGCGCCACCAAGCGCACGATCGTGCTCGCCTCCACCAGCGGCGGCAGCGGCGGCGCCGCCGGCGCCGCGCAGCTGCTCGCCCAGCTGCCGCGCCTGAGCGGCCCCGGCGGGAGCGGATCGGGCTCGTTCGACGCCGCGATCGTGCTCGGCGACCTCGCCGGCGAGCGGCTGAGCGCGCCGCTGGTGGTGCCGTACTCCGACGGCCTTGGCTCCGCGCCGCTGCAGCTGCAGCGCACGCTGGACGCTGCGATCGCCAAGCAGGCGGGCGTGCAGGCCGGCTCGCCGAGCACGCTCGCCCAGCTGTTGCACCTCGCCTTCCCGCTGACGGTGGGGGAACAGGGGCTGCTCGACGCCGGCGGGGTGCCGGCGGTGCTGGTGCAGAGCAGCGGCGAATCCGCCGCCGGCGGCGGAGGAGGCGGGCAGCGCCTCAGCGCGCAACGCATGGAAGGCCTGGGCCGCGCGGTGCTGAGCGCGGTGGACGCGCTCGACGCCGGCCCCGACGTGCCGACGTCGATGCAGACGAGCGTCACGCTGCGGCACAAGACGCTGCCGGAGTGGGCCGTGCGGCTGCTCGTCGCGATGCTCATGCTGCCACCCGCGCTGGCCGCCGTCGACGGGCTGGCGCGCGCGCGGCGCCGGCGCCTGTCCCCCGGCCGTTGGGCGCTGTGGACGCTCAGCTGCGCGCTTCCCTTCCTGGCGTGCGCGGTGTTCGCATATCTGCTGGGAGCGCTCGGCGTGCTCGGCGCCACGCCGGCAGCGCCGGCGCCCGCCGGCGCGGTGCCGTTGGGCGCGCGCGCGCTCACCGCGATCGTCGCCGTGGCGCTCGCCTTCGCGCTGAGCTGGTCGCTGTGGGGCAGGCTGGTGCGCCGGCTGGGCTGGGGCGTGGTGCCGGACGCCGAGGTCGCGGGCCTGTCGCTGGCGCTGGTGGCGCTCGCGCTGTGCGCGATCGTGTGGGTGGCCAACCCGTTCCTCGCGCTGCTCGCCCTGCCCGCGCTGCACCTGTGGCTGGTGCTCGCGGATCCCGGCGTGCGCCCCCGCCGCGGCGCCGCCCTGGCGCTGGTCGCGCTCGGCCTGCTGCCGCTGGCGCTGCTGATCGCCTACTACGCCGTGCACCTCGGCCTGGGGCCCGGCGGCGTCGCCTGGGGCGGCGTGCTGATGCTCGCCGGCGGCTTCGTCGACTTCGGCGCGGCGCTGCTGTGGAGCGTGGCCTTCGGCTGCGCCGCCGCCGCCGCGATGCTGGCGCTGCGCGAAGGCCGCGTGCCGCTCGACTTCGACTTCGGCGAGGAGCGCGAGGTCACGATCCGCGGCCCGCTCACCTACGCCGGCCCCGGCTCGCTCGGTGGCACCGAGTCGGCTCTGCGACGATAGACGCGTGAGCGACTCGCTCTCCACCTCGGCCGGCGGTGTGGCGATCACCGATGCGCCGCGCAGGCGGGGCGGCCGGGCGGCGCGGGCGCTGGGCACGCTGATGATGGCGCTCGGCGCGCTGGCGCTGGCGGACGCGCTCGTGACGCTGGTCTGGCAGGAGCCGATATCGGCGCTGTACGCGACGATCCGCCAGAGCGACCTGAGCGGCAGCCTGCGCCGCGTCGAACGCGCCCCGCCCTCGCCGGTGGAGCGTCGCGCGCTCGCCAGCATCGCCGACGAGCGCGCGCGCATCGCGTACCTCGCCGGCCAGCTGGAACGCCACAGCGCGGGCGGCGCCGCGGTCGGGCGCATCCTGATCCCGCGCGTGGGGGCCAACTACGTGGTGGTCAACGGCACCGACACCCAGGACCTGATCAGCGGACCCGGCATCTACCCGGAAACGCGCTTCCCCGGGCGTGGCGGCACCACCGCGATCGCCGGACACCGCACCACCTACCTGGCGCCCTTCAGGGAGATCAACCTGTTGGCGCCCGGCAACCACATCCTGCTGTACATGCCCTACGCGCACTTCGTCTACACCGTCACACGCCAGCGCGTGGTGTGGCCCAGCGACGTCGCCGCGGCTGTCTCCGAGGTCGGCCACAGCCGGCTCGTGCTGTCCGCCTGCACGCCCGTGTTCACCGCCGAAAAGCGCTTGCTGGTGTACGCGCGCCTGACACGCACGATCCCGGTGGGCGCCGCACGCAGGCTGCCCGGCGGCGCCCTGCCGCGCCCGATCGAGGCGGGCCCGGCGGCGGCGGCGCGCGCGCGGGCTGCGGCTCGCGCGCGGGCTGCGCACGCGGCCTCGCGCAGGTCGCTAGCGCAGGTGCTCGAATCCCTCGATCCGGACCGCGTCGCCCCGCTCGTCTGAGAACACCGCGCCGCCTGCGCCGGCGCGCACCTCGCCCACCCAGCCCACGCGCGTCTGGCCCAGATCGGCGACCGCGCGCTCCACACGCTGGCGGTCCTCGCGCGCCGCGCAGAAGCACAGCTCGTAGTCTTCGCCGCCGCCAGCCGCCAGCTGCCAGGAGGGCACGCCCAGCGCCCGCGCCGCCGCCGCCACGCCCTCGTGCAGCGGCAGCGCCGGCAGGCTCACGCGCAGCTCCACGCCGCTGGCGCGGCCCACATGGGCCGCGTCCGCGGCCAGCCCGTCCGACAGGTCGATCATCGCGTGCACGCCCGCGCCCGCCAGGGCGCGGCCCTCGCGCAGCCGCGGCTGCGGCCAGCGCCCGCGCGCCAAAGCGCCGGCCGAGCGCTCGTCGAGCCTTCGGTGCTCGCCGCCGGCGCGAGCCCGGCCCAGCGCGAGCGCGGCGGCTGCGGCGCCCAGGGTGCCGGTGACGCCGATCAGGTCGCCCGCGCGGGCGCCGTCGCGGCCCACCAGCTGCTGCTCGCTCTGCGCCCAGCCCACCGCGGTGACCGCCACCATCAGCGCCGGCGCGCCCACCACGTCGCCGCCGGCCAGCGCGGTGCCGGTGCGCGCCGCCAGCGCCGAGGCGGCGCGCACCAGCTCGAGCGCCCGCGCCTCGCCGAAGGATGGCGGCAGGCCCAGCGCCAGGTACGCCTCGCCGGCCTCCGCCCCCATCGCGGCCAGGTCCGACAGCGCGGCTGCCAGCGCGCGGTGCCCAACCTCAGCCGGCGTCGCCCAGCCGGGCTCGAGCAGGAAGTGCGTGCCCTGCACCATCGCGTCGACCGAGGTCACGCACAGCGGCTGCGCGCGTACCACCGCGGCGTCGTCGCCGATCCCCCGCAGCAGGCGCGGCGGCGGCGCCGAGGCCCTTATCTCGGCCGCGATCGCTTCGATCAGGGCGCGCTCGGCGATGGCGCGCTCAGCGGTGGCGGTAGACGATGCGGGCGCGATCGAGGTCGTAGGGGGAGAGCTCGCAGCGCACGCGATCGCCTGGCAGGATGCGGATGCGAAAGCGCCGCATCTTGCCGGCCACGTGGCCGAGCACGACGTGGTCGTTGTCCAGCTTCACGCGGAACATCGCGTTCGGCAGGGCCTCGATCACCTCGCCCTCGAATTCGACCTTGTCCTCCTTCGCCACTGCACGCTCCATCTGGCCCTCCCCGCGACGCGCGGACGGCCCGTTCGCTCACACCTATGAGCGCTCAAACTACCAGCGCCACCGTCCGGCGGGGCTGCGGCGGCCGCTACGGCGTGCCGCCCGTCGCGCCGGGGCTGGCCGGCGTGGACGGTTCGCCGTGCGAGGGCGGCTGCTGGGGTGTGGGCCGCGGCGCCGGCTGCTGGGGCGCTTCCGTCTGCGCCGGCGGCGCCGATTCCTGGATTTCGATCGTGGCGCGTTCGCGCCTGCGCGCCCCCCGCCGCTGGCCCGGGCGCTTCAGCAGCGGCGACTCGGGTTCGGTCCCTTCCAGCGACTGCGTGGGCGCGGCCAGCCCCGTGGTGGCGTACTTGCCGTAGAACGGCTTGTATTCGATCTGTTCCTTGGAGGGCGGGAATTCGGCGCAGGGCTGGCCTTCGGTGACCGCGCTCATGTACGTTTTCCAGATCTCCGCAGGCAGCGCCCCGCCCTGCTGCGGTTCGCCCTGCACGTCGGTCATCGGCACGCGCTTGTTGGGATAGCCCATCCACACCACCGTCGCGTAGTCGGGGGTGTAGCCGTCCAGCCAGGCGTCCACCAGTTCGGTGGTGGTGCCCGTCTTGGCGGCCGTCGGGCAATCGATCACAGAGCGCACGGCGGTGCCCGACAGCACGTTCTGGTGCAGGATGCTGGTCTCCTCCGCGGTGACCGCTTCGCTCAGCACGCGCGTGCGATGCGGCCTGCCCCAGTTGTCGTCCACGTGGCCGTCGGGGAAGACCACCTTGGTGATCGCGATCGGCGCGTTGCGCCAGCCGCCGTCGGCCAGCGTCGAGTAGACCACCGCCATTTCCAGCGGCGTGACGCCGAGCGTGAGGCCGCCGAGCGCTTCCGCGGGATAGCTCGACAGGTGGGTTTTCACGCCCATCTGGTAGGCCGTGTGCGTGATCGTCTGCTCGCCGAGGTCGGCGGCGAGCTGCGCGTACACGGTGTTGTCGGAGGCCAGCGTGGCCTGCACCAGGTTGATCGAGCGGTCCAGCGAGGTCCCCTCGAAGGTGTGCACTTCGTAGGTGGGATAGCCCGGCAGCCAGCCTGCGGGCAGCGTGTGCGAGAGGTAGTAGGTGCTGTTGGGGTCGATGCCGCGGCTGAGCGCGTCGGCGAGGTCGATCGCCTTGAACGTGGAGCCGGGCTGGCGGTGGCCGTCGGCTGCGAGGTTGTACTGCGACTGTTCGTAGCTCTCGGACTCCGCCATCGCTTCGATGTCGCCGTCGTGGGGGTCTAGCGTGACGATTGCCGCGGCGGGGTCTTCGGGCTCGTCGAGCACTTCCGCGATCGCCTTGCGCGCCAACCGCTGCTTGTTCAGGTCGATCGTGGTGTACACCTTCAGCCCGCCCTGCTCGACGGTCTTCGCGCCATAGCGTTCGACCAGCTGCTGGCGTACGTATTCGAAGAAGAACGGTTCGCTGCGGCGCGAGTAGAAGTCCCCGTGGTGGACCTCCAGCGGCGCCGCCTTGGCCGCGGCGGCCTGCCCGCGGGAGATGTAGTGCAGTTCCGCCATCTTCGCCAGCACCTCGTTGCGCCGTTCGCGCGCCGCGGTCGCGTCGAGGAAGGGGTTGTACTGCGAGGGCGCCTGCGGCAGGCCCGCCAGCAGCGCCGCCTGCTGGAGGTCGAGCTGCGACACCGGCTTGTCGAAGAAGATGCGCGAGGCGGCCTGCACGCCCACCGCCGTCTGCCCGCCGACGGTCCCGTAGGGGACGCTGTTGAGATAGCTCGTGAGGATTTCGTGCTTGCTGTGTTCCTTGGAGTATTCGACCGCCATCGCCGCCTCGGTGATCTTCTGCTTGAGCGTGTGCTGGTCGTTGCCCAGGTAGAGGTTGCGCATCAGCTGCATCGTGATCGTCGAGGCTCCCTGCACGGCCGCGCCGTGCAGCGCGTCCTTCACCGCCGCGCGGAAGATGCCGGTCAGGTCGATGCCGTCGTTTTTGTAGAAGCGCTGGTCCTCGATCGCGACCGTCGCGTTCTTCACGCTGGCCGGGATCTCGCTCCAGCCGACCGGCGTGCGCAGCTGGTCGGACTCGATGAAGCCGAGGCGGGTGCCGTCGGCCGCGAACACCTGGGAGCTGCCGCCGGCGATGCGGGGCTTGAGCGTGCGCGGCGACGGCGCCGACTGGGCCACGTGCGCGACGTATGCCACCGCGGCGATCACGGCGATCACCACGGCGCCCGCGACGGTGGTGCCGGACACCAGCAGGATGCGGGCACCCGCACTGCGGCTGCGGCGGCGCTTTCGTGCTTGGCGGGACATGCCGGAGCTCGAGATTACCGCGCGCCGTTGTGCTTTCCTGGCGCTTGCGAGCGCGGCTGCCTCTACGCTCGACGCCCACACGATGAACCCCAACACCGCCGAGCTCGCCAACGCAGAGGGCATCAGCGACCTCGCCGCGCCCGCGCCGCCGCCGGTCGCGCCCGCCGCCGCGTGGCTCGCGCGCCTGCGCTCTGACAGCGCGCGCATGGCGGCTGCGCGCGAGAGCTGGCGCGCCCTGTGGAGCTCGCGCGCGCTGGTGTGGATCGCCGGCGTCGGCACGGTGCTGGCGCTGGGCTACGGGCCGCAACGCAAAGCCTTCGACCCGCCCGGCGTGACGCGGGGATTCGGCTGGCTCGGCGACCTGCTCGCAGCGCCCGCGGCGCGCTGGGACGCGGCCTGGTACCTGGTCATAGCGCGCTACGGCTATCGCCCGGACCTCGGCTCCTACACGGAGCCGCGCGCGGCCTTCTTCCCCGTCTACCCGCTCGGCGTTCGCGCCGTCTCCTGGCTCGGCGCGCCGCCGCTGGTGGCCGGCGTGGCGCTGTCGACGGCGGCGCTCGCCGCCGCCCTCTACGGCATCCACCGGCTGACCACGCTCGAGCTGGCCGGCGGCGGCCGCGCGCCGCGGGGCGCGCGCGGCGCCGGGGAGGCCCGCCGTGCCGGGGAGGCCCGCGCGGCCGAGACCGCGCGCCTGGCGGTGATGCTCACCGCCTTCGCGCCGATGGCCTTCTTCCTCTCGGCGGTGTACTCCGAGTCGCTGTACCTGGCGCTGTCGGTGGGCGTGTTCTGGAGCGCGCGTCACGGCCGCTGGCGGTGGGTGGGCGTGCTCGGCGCGCTCGCCGCCGCGACCCGCAGCGCGGGGCTGGTGCTGGCGCTGCCGGCGCTGGCGATCTACCTGTACGGCCCGCGCGAGGACCGCGCCCCCGACCGCGCGGCCGATGCGGGCGAGCGGCCCGAAGCCGCCGAGGGGCGAGCGCGCGCGCCGGCCGCGCGCGCGGCAGCGCGCGTGCGCGCGGCGCTGGGCGGCCCGCGGCCGCGCTACTCGATCCGCAGCGACCTCGCCTGGCTCGCGCTGCTGCCCGCCGGGGTGATCGCGTACTGCGCCTATCTGGGGCTCGCCGGCGGCGAGCCGCTGGCGCCGTTCAAGGCGCAGGAAGACTGGAGCAGGCATTTCGCGGGACCGTTCGTGGGCGTGTGGGACGGGCTGCGCGCGGCCTTCGAGGGCGCCCGCCAGCTGCTGTCCTTCCAGCGCGCCCACGTCTACTTCCCGAGCGGCGGCGGCGATCCCACGATCGCCGCCTCGCACAACCTGATGCTGTTCGCGTTCCTCGCCCTCGCGGTGCCGGCGATCGTGGGGACGCTGCGGCGGCTGCCGCTCGCCTACGGCGGCTACGTGCTCGCCGCGCTGGCGCTGCCGCTCTCCTACCCGGTGGCGTCGCAGCCCCTGATGTCGCTGCCGCGCTTCCTGCTGGTGCTGTTCCCGCTGAGCATGTGGCTGGCGGCCTGGCTGGCCGAGCGTCCGCGCCTGCGGCGCCCCGCGCTGCTCGCCTGCGGCGCCTCGATGGCGTTCTTCCTCGCGCAGTTCGCCACCTGGCACTGGGTCGCGTGAGCGCATGAGCGAACCGCCCCCGAACCCGTATGGGCTCTCGCCGCCGCAGCCCGAACGCCAGCCGGCGTGGGCCACGCGGGGCGACCGGCCGGACGCCGGCGAGCGCTCGCCGGCGACCGCGTGGCCGCCGTGGAGCGCTCCGGCGGCGCTCGTCGCCGGGCTCGTGCTGGCGGCGCTCGGCGCGCTCGTGATCGACGTCCCCGCGGCGCTGCTCGGCGCGCGGATCACCAGCTCGCACACCCCCCCCGGCCTGTCGATCGCCGACACCGTGGTGCAGGACGTGGGCTTCGTCGCGGCGGCCGTGTTCTTCGCGCAGCTCGGCGGCCGCGCCGTCAGCGCGTGGCAGTTCGGCCTGCGCCGGCCGCCGCGCGGCTGGCGCGCGGCGGCCGCGATGGTGGCGGCGCTGATCGTCGCCTTCGTCGCGCTCAGCGCGGTGTGGTCGGCGATCGTCCACCCCGAAGAAGAGGAACTGCTGAAAGCGCTCGGCTCCAACGAAGGCACCGGGCTGCTGGTGCTGAGCGCCGCGCTCACCTGCGTGGTCGCGCCGATCTGCGAGGAGTTCCTGTTCCGCGGCTTCATCTTCACCGCGCTGCGAAACTGGCGCGGCACGATGCCGGCGGCGCTGATCACGGCGGTCATCTTCGGCGGCGTGCACGTGGGCTCCGCGCCCGCGCTCGACCTCGTGCCGCTGGCGGCGCTCGGCTTCGGGCTGTGCCTGCTGTACCGCTACTCGGGCTCGCTGTACCCGTGCATCGTGGCGCATTCGCTCAACAACTCGCTGGCCTTCTCGAGCCTCGAGAACTGGAGCTGGCAGGCGCCGGTGCTGCTGCTGTGCGCGTTGCTCGGGATCGCCGCGATCGTGCTGGCGTTCAAGCGCCTCGGGCTGATCGTCCCCGAGCCGGGGCTCCGCCCGGGCCGGCGCATAGGATCCTCCGCGTGAGGCGCAGGTCGGCAGGGAGCCGGGTGGGGGCCGCGCGCGGGGCGCTTGCAGTGGCGCTCGCCGCCGCGGCGCTGCTGTGCTCGCTCGTCCTGCCCGCCGGCGCCGGCGCCGAAGGCCTCGCGCCGGGCGCGTCGGCTCCGGGCGAAGCGAGCACGCCCGCCGGCGCCCCGGTGAGCGGGCGCGTGCTGGTCACCCTGGCGGGCGTGGGCGGCAAGCCGCTGTTCGCGCTCGAGCGCAGGCGCATCGTGGTGAGCGGCGCGGTCACGCCCTACGTCGCCGGACAGACGGTGGCGGTGAGCCTGTTCGTGGACGGGCGCAGCGTCGCCTCGCGCGCCGTCAGCGTGCTGCCCGGCGCGGGCGGCGCCGGCCGTTTTCGGCTCGTGCTCGTGAGCCGTCATGGCGGGCTCGCGCAGGTCCGCGCCGTGCACGCCGCGAGCCCGCAGCAGGCCGCCTTCCAGGCGCGCTCGCCGCGCTTTCGCGTGGTCGAGGCGGACCTCGGCCCGGGCGCGCACGGGCAGTCGGTGCGGCTCTTGCAGTCCGAGCTGAACGCCCTGCACTACGCGGTGCCGCTGACCGGCAGCTTCGACGAAGGCACCGGCCAGGCGCTGATCGCCTACCGCAAGATGACGGGGCTCGAGCGCGTCCCCTACGCCGGCGAGAGGGTCTTCGAGCTGCTCGCGCGCCGGGCCGGACGCTTTCGCGTGCGCCACCGCGCCGACGGGCGTCACGTGGAGGCCGACTTGACCAGGCAGGTGCTCGCCGAGATCGAACCCGGCGGGCGCGTGCGCCGCATCTACACGATCAGCTCCGGCAAGCCGTCCACGCCGACCGTGCTCGGGCGCTTCCAGGTGTACCTGAAGACGCCGGGGGTGAACAGCGAGGGGATGGTCGACTCCAACTACTTCATCCGCGGCTACGCGATCCACGGCTATGCCGAAGTGCCCACCTACGCGGCCAGCCACGGCTGCCTGCGGGTGCCGATCCCGGACGCGCCCGCGATCTACTCGTGGGTGCGCCTCGGCACGCCCGTGGACGTGTACTACGAGTAGCTCGGGCCGCGCGCTACACGCGCACGCGCAGCACGCGCGCCAGGTAGCCGAGCCCGAAGCCGTAGAGGAGCAGCGCCAGCACGACCTTGCCGCCGCGGCTCGCCCATTCGCTGCTGGTGCCTGACAGCAGGCCGGCGAAGGGCGAGGTCACGCTCGCCGAGGCTTCGTCGAGCGCGTTGCGCACGGCGCTGTGACGCGATGACCCTTCGTGGCTGTGCGCGGCGGCGCCCTGCGAGACCTCTTCCTGCTGGTGCTGCGAGGCGCCGCTGGTGCGTTCGAGCACGAACGCGCCGAACGAGAGCAGCACGATCGCGCACAGCACCAGCGAGCAGACGCGCATCAGTTTCACGATCGGCCCGGTCATCACGCTTGATTACGGAGCGCCGGCGCTAGATTACGGCCGAGCGTGGGTCCATTGGACGAATATACGAGCGATCTGGAGCTCGCACGCGTGCGGCTGCTCGCCGCGCTGCGCGAGCACGCGCTGGTGATCGGCGAGGTGACGCTCACCAGCGGCGCGCGCGCGCAGTACTACGTGGATGCCAAGCGCGCGATCCTCCGCCCCGAGGGCTTCGCGGCGCTGGCGGCGCTGCTGGCCGCGCAGGTGGCCGAGTGGCAGGGCACGGCGGTCGGGGGGATGACGATGGGCGCCGACGCGCCGGCCTGCGCGGCGCTCGCCGGCGGCGCGCGCGCGAAGGCCTTCTTCGTGCGCAAGGACGCGAAGGCGCACGGGCTGCAGCGCCGCATCGAGGGGCCGCCGCTGGACGCCGGCGAGCGCTGCGTGGTGGTCGAGGACGTGGTCACCACCGGCGGCTCCACGGTGGCCGCGATCGAGGCGCTCGCGCAGGCCGGCCACGAGGTCTGCGGCGTGGTCGGCGTGCTCGACCGGCTCGCCGGCGGCGCGGGCGCGATCGAACGCGCAGCGGGCGCCCCCTACCGCGCGCTCACCACGATCGACGAGGTCTATCCCGAGCGCCCCGACCGGACGGGCGGCGAGGGGTGAGCGCCGCCGCCGGGGATCTGACCGCCGGCTCCCGGCCGGTGCGCGTGCGTGCGGCCGCGCCCGCGGACGTGCCGCTGCTGCTCGAGCTGTTCGCGGAGCTGGCCGAGTACGAGCGCCTGCAGCACGAGCTTCGCGCCACCGCGGAGCTGATCGCGCAGGCCCTGTTCTCGCAGCGCCCCGTCGCCGAGGCGCTGATCGCCGAGCACCGCTCGCAGGTCGCCGGCTACGCGCTGTTCTTCCCCACCTTCTCCAGCTTCCTCGCCCGCAGCGGCGTGTGGCTCGAGGACCTGTTCGTGCGTCCGGCGCACCGCCGCGCCGGGGTCGGGCGCGCGCTGCTGGCCGCGGTCGCCGCGCGCGTGCACGAGCGAGGCGGAGGGCGCCTGGAATGGGCCGCGCTCGACTGGAACGAGCTCGCGCTGGGCTTCTACCGCGGCATCGGCGCGCAGCCGATGCGGGAGTGGATCACCCACAGGCTGGCCGGCGAGCCGCTGCAGGCGCTCGCGCGCGAGGCCGCGCCCGGCGCCGGCGCCGGGCGCGAGTAGCCTTCGCTCGGACGGCCCCGCCGCGCACCGCGCGGCGCGGGCGCGAGCCCTCGTAGTCCAATGGACAAGACGACCGCCTCCTAAGCGGTAGATCCAGGTTCGACTCCTGGCGGGGGCATGGGAGGAAAGCCCCTCCGCTCAGGCCGGACCCGGCGCCGGGTCCTCGCGCTCGCGCTCGACCCAGCCGAGCGAGCGCTCGACGGCCTGCTTCCAGCGGGCGTACTCGCGCTCGCGCCGGGCGCCGTCCATGTTGGGCTCCCAGCGCCGATCCTCCCGCCAGCGCTCGCGCAGGTCCTCCTCGGAGGCCCAGAACCCCACCGCGAGCCCGGCCGCGAAGGCGGCGCCGAGGGCGGTGGTCTCGCTGACCACGGGCCGGATCACGGGCACGCCGAGCACGTCGGCCTGGAACTGCATCAGCAGCTCGTCGCCGGTCATGCCGCCGTCCACGCGCAGCTCGACGAACGGCGCCTGCGCGACGGCGTTGACGGCGTCGAGCACCTCGCGGCTCTGCCACGCGGTGGCCTCCAGCGCCGCGCGCGCGATGTGGCCGGCGCCCGCGTAGGCGGTGAGGCCCACGATCACCCCGCGCGCGTCGTCGCGCCAGTGCGGCGCGAACAGGCCGGAGAAGGCCGGCACGAAGTAGACGCCGCCGTTGTCCTCCACGCTGCGGGCGAGCTCCTCGACCTCCGCGGCCGAGCGAATCACGCCGAGCCGGTCGCGCAGCCACTGCACCGCCGCCCCGGTCACCGCGATCGAGCCCTCGAGCGCGTACCTGGGGGGCTGCGCGCCGATCCGGTAGGCGACGCTCGTGAGCAGGCCGTCCGCGCGCACGATCCGCTCGCCGGTGTTGACGAGCAGGAACGAACCGGTGCCGTAGGTGTTCTTCCCCTCGCCGGGCGCAAAGCAGGCCTGGCCGAAGAGGGCGGCCTGCTGGTCGCCGAGGATCCCCGCCACCGGCCGCGCGCCGGCGGCGGTGCCGGCGAGCTCGCCGTAGACCTCGCTCGAGGAGCGGATCTCGGGCAGCAGCGCGCGCGGCACGCCGATCAAGTCGAGGCTCGGCTCGTGCCAGGCGAGCCGCTCGAGGTCCATCAGCAGCGTGCGCGAGGCGTTGGTGACGTCGGTGGCGTGAATGCCGCCGTCGCGTCCCCCGGTCAGGTTCCACAGCAGCCAGGTGTCCATCGTCCCGAACGCCAGCTCGCCGTTCTCCGCGCGCCCGCGCGCGCCCTCGACGTGGTCGAGCAGCCAGCTCACCTTGGGACCGGAGAAGTACGTCGACAGCGGCAGGCCGGTGCGCTCGCGCAGCCTGTCGATCCCCTGCTCGCCGGCGAGCTCGCGCACGAGACGGTCCGTGCGGGTGTCCTGCCAGACGATCGCGTTGTGGATCGGCTCGCCGCTCGCGCGGTCCCAGACCACCGCGGTCTCGCGCTGGTTGGTGATGCCGATCGCCGCCACGTCGCCGGCGCCGGCGCCGGCGTCCGCCAGGGCGCCGTCGATCACCTCGCGCGCACGGCGCCAGATCTCGCTCGCGTCGTGCTCGACCCAGCCCGCGCGCGGGTTGATCTGCTCGTGCTCACGCTGGTCCATCGCCGCGATCCCGCAGTCGCGGTCGAACAGGATGAAGCGTGTGCTCGTGGTGCCCTGGTCGAGTGCTCCTACGAAGCGCGCCATGATCGCCTCCCGAAGGGGATCCTAGACCCCGCGCCGGGGCGGGCCGCGCCCGCCCGTCGACGGCGCGCCGCCCGCGCGGGCCGCGTCTAGCGGCGATCTCCCGCGGTTTGAGCCGGATCGCCTGGCTTCCGATAAACACGCAGGCCACTCCGGTCATCCCTATGCAGACGCCGCAGGAAATCGAGCACAGGCTGGCGCGGCACGCGCGTGAGCACCAAGCGCTGGCGCGCCTGAGCGAGATGGCCCTGCGCGACTACGACCTGCGCACGCTGATCGACGAGATCGTGGCGGTTGTGATCGACACGCTCGAGCTGAAGCTGTGCGGCGTGTCCGCGCTGCGAGCCGACGAGCAGGCGCTGGACGTGATCGTGTCGGTGGGCCAGCCCAACCACCCGCGGCTGCTGCCCGCGGGCCGGGGCACCCAGGCCGGCTACGCGCTGCTCACCCGCCAGCCGGTGATATCCGAGGACCTGCGCACCGAGGAGCGCTTCGACACCCGCGGGCTGCGCAGCATGGGCATGCTGAGCGGCGTCAGCACGATCATCGAGGGCCGCGAGCGGCCGTTCGGCATCCTCAGCGCCCACACCACCGTGCCGCGCCACTTCGGCTGCGACGACGTGCACTTCCTGGTGGCGGTGGCCAACGTGCTGTCGGCCGCGGTGGAGCGCAACCGCCGTGAGGAGGCGGCGCTGCACGCGGCGCTGCACGACCCGCTCACGGGGCTGCCCAACCGCACGCTCGCGCTCGACCGCCTCGACCTCGCACTGGCGCGCCGGCGTCGCAGCGGCGAGGGCGTGGCGCTGCTGCTGGTCGACCTCGACCGCTTCACGTTGATCAACGACTCGCTCGGTCACGCCGCCGGCGACGAGGCGCTGCGCGTGCTGGCCGGGCGGCTGCGGCAGACGCTGCGCGCGAGCGACACGGTGGCGCGCATGAGCGCCGACGAGTTCGCCGTGGTGTGCGAGGGCGAGCACGCCCTGCAGGACTACGTGGAGCTGGTGCGGCGGCTCGAGGCCGAGCTGGCCCGGCCGCTGACGCTCCGGGCCGCCGGCAAAGAGCACGCCTTCAGCGCCAGCGTCGGCATCGCCGTGGCCGAGTCGCACGAGGACAGCGCCGCTTCGATGTTGCGCGACGCGGACGCCGCGCTGCACCGCGCCAAGCAGCGCGGGCCGGGCTCGCACGAGCTGTTCGACGAGGCGATGCGCATGCAGGTGGTCTCGGCGCTGCGCGCGGAGACCGAGCTGCGCCGGGCGATCCGCGAGGAGCAGTTGTGCGTGCACTACCAGCCGATCGTCGAGATCGCCAGCGGACGTCCGATCGCGGTGGAGGCGCTGGTGCGCTGGCAGCACCCCGAGCACGGGCTGATCCCGCCGCTGGACTTCATCCCGGTCGCCGAGGAGACAGGCCTGATCGGCGAGCTCGGCTCCTACGTGCTCGAGCGCGCCTGCGCGCAGGGCACGCTCTGGCAGCGCGAGCTCGGCGCGCCGCTGGTGATGCTGGTCAACGTCTCCGGCGTGCAGATCGACGACGCCGCCTTCGCCGAGCGGGTGCAGACCGCCGCCGAGCGCAGCGGCCTGCGGGCCGGCACGCTCGGGCTCGAGGTCACCGAGAGCGTGTTGATCGACGAGCGGGGCTCCGCGGCCGCGGTGCTGGCGACGCTGCGCGAGCGGCGCCTGCGCCTCGTGCTCGACGACTTCGGCACCGGCTACTCCGCGCTCAGCTACCTGCGCAGCTTCCCGCTGGACGGCGTCAAGATCGACCGCTCCTTCATCGACGGCCTCTGCGCCAGCAGCGAGGACTCCGCGATCGTCAAGGCGATCGTCGAGATGTGCAGCGCGCTCGAGCTGCGCACCGTCGCCGAGGGGGTCGAGTCCGAAGAGCAGCTGGCCCGCGTGCGCGAGCTCGGCTGCGACTACGCCCAGGGCTACTTCGTGTGCAGGCCCCTGCCCGCGCTCGAGATCGGCGAGTTCCTGCGCCGCCGCTTCGCGGCCGCGGCCCCCGCCAAGCCCTCCAGGCGCCGCGGCGCTCGCGCGGCGCGCAGCCGCGGCGGCTCGCGCCGCGCCGTGCGCGCCTACGAGTGATCCTCGGGCGGGCCCGTCGCGCCCGCGGCAGCCTCGTCCTCGTCCTCGTCCTCGTCGTCGTCGTCCTCCTCCTCCTCCTCCTCCTCCTCCTCCTCGACTGCCTCTGCCTCCTCCTCGTACCCCTCGTCCTCCTCATACAGCGACTCGCGCGCCAGCTCCCTGCCCTTGGCGTCGTAGAGCGCAACCTCGAGCAGGTCGTGGCGGTAGTCGTCCGGGGCGATCAGCGTGAAGCGCTCGTCCTTCAGCGCGCACTGGTCGACCACCAAGCCGGCCAGCTCGGCGCTCGCCAGCGCGCCGCCGGCCACCAGCGGGCGGCCCCACACGAGCGTGATCGTGGCCACCGCGCCGGCCTCTCCGCGCCAGCTGCCGATCGCCTCGTCGCACAGGTCGAGCGTCCAGTCGGGGTTGCGCTCGGCGGTCTCGTCGGTGAAGTCGACGTGCGCGGAGAACTCCCGCGGCTCGCGCTCGGCGTCGCCCGGCAGGAAGCGCACGTAGCCGAACAGCTCGTAGCCGCCGGAGGTGAGGGTGGAGGCCGGCACGTAGGTGTAGCCGTGCCAGCTGCGGTCCGGGTGCCACGAGATCGGCCCGGGCTCGCCGAGGTCCTCGCGCTCGCCGTCGAGGCGCAGGGCGGCCGCCAGCAGCTCCTCGCGCAGGCGCTGCTCCCAGCGGCCGTAGGGGAGCTCCTCCTGCGGCGGCTCGGCGGCGAAGCGGGGCACGACGCGTTGCTCGCCCGCCATCGCTCAGGCCTCCCGCAGCTTCGCGGCCGCGTCCTCCGGCGCCACGATGTTGAGGTTGAGCTCGGTGGACAGCTCGAGGCCGGCGAGGTGCGTGAGGCGCGGCATCACGTCGATGCGCCAGCAGAAGTCCTCGGCGCCGCGCGGGGCGGTGCGCACCCACAGGTTCAGCGGCGGGCTCGAGCCGAGGTGGCGGGCCAGGCGCCGCAGGCCGTCGTGCAGCAGCGCCGCGCCGGTGGGGCCGTCGTCCTCGAAGCGCGCGCGCGGCACGCGCGGCGCCAGCATCAGCTGGAACGGCAGCCGCGAGGCGTAGGGGGCCAGCAGCACCGCCTCCTCGTCGATCGCCACGATGCGCTCGCGCCGGCGCACCTCCTCGGCCACCAGGTCGCCGAGCAGGTTCTGGCCCATCGTGCGCGTCGCATAGGCGCCGGCGCGCTCGCGCTCCCGCGCCACCGCGGCGGGCACGAACTCGAGCGCGTACAGCTGTGCGTGCGTATGCGGCAGCGACGCGCCCGCCTCGCGGCGCTCGTTGACGATCAGCTGCACGTAGGCGCTGTGCGCATGCGCGCGCATGCGCTCGCGCCAGGCCTCGACGGCGGCCAGCACCTGCTCGAGCGGCAGCTCGGCGAGCGAGAGCACCGACTGCGGGCCGTTGACGATCACCTCGTGCGCGCCGCTGGCGGGGAGCGACTCGAACAGCTCCACCTGGCCGCGCACCTCGCGCGGTTGCGCGATCGGCGCGGGCGCACCCGTCTTCCCGTCCCCGCCGTCCTCGGCGGGGATCAGGGCGGGGTACAGGTTGGGCACCACGCGCACCGTCCAGCCCGGCGAGTTCGGCGGCCCGCCGCCGGGGCGCAGCGCGTAGAGCTCGGCGGGGGTGCGGTCCTCGTGCCCGGCGGCGAAGGGGTCCTCCGCGGCGTCGATCGGCTCCGGCGGCTCGCAGCGCGGCTCGCCGCCGGGGCGGCGCGAGCGCTCGCCGGCCACGATCGTGCGGTGCCCGCTGAGCGGGTCGATGCGCAGCTCCTGCACGCTCACCGCTCCAGCGCGTATCGCCGCACCGCGGCTTCGAGCTTGGCGGCGCTCGGGAACGGCCCCTGGTGGATGAACTCGCCGCCGCGGCGGTTGAGGAACACCGTCACCGGCGTGAAGGAGGAGTCGGTGACGGCCAGCCCGGCGCGGCCGCCGGGATCGTAGTAGCTCGGGTAGCTCACCGGGAAGGAGCGCAGGAAGGCGAGCGCGTCGGCGCGCGAGCGCTCGCCCGAGTCGATCCCCAGGAACGCCACTTCGCGCCCGCGCGAGACGGAGACACGCTGGAACACGCCGAACTCCTGCCGGCACGGTTCGCACCACGACGCCCACTTGTTGATCACCACCGGCGTGCCGCGCAGCGACGCGAGCCGCGCGCGCAGCGCCCGCAGCCCCCCTTCGAGCAGCTCGCCGGCCTGGGCGTGCAGCGCCGCCAGCTGCGGGGGCGAGCCGGCGAGCCGCGCGCGCGCTTGCGCGAGCGTGATGCGCGAGCGCGCCGGCGGCGCGGAGGAGCCGGACAGCTGCACGAGGCCGGCCACCAGCACGGCGACCACGGCGGCGGCCAGCGCCGCGATCGTCAGGCTCTTGGCGCTCATCGGCGTAAGGGTGGCAGATGGCGCGTACTTCAATCGCGCCTGCCGGTGCTGTATCCTTGCAGGCACGTCAGAGCTGGCCTGCCTTTGCGGGCGGGCGGAAGCGGCGCCGTGGGGCGCCGCCTCGTGGGATGCGGGCGAAGCGCTGGCTCGACCCCCTTCTCGAAGTCCACAGCCTCAATGGCCGAGTCCACTCCAGTGGCCCTCGCGGCCGCGACCATTCCGAGCACCGCCGAGATCTCTCGCGCGGAGAGGTTCGTGCGCGAGCGCTTCGTGCACGAGGGCGAGGATCCCGCCGAGGCGCTCGCGCCGGGCACGCCGCGCAGGCGCGCGCTGGACATGGCGCTGGCGGAGCTGGGGGAGGACCCGAAGGCGAAGAACCCCTCGACGGCCTGGCGCCGCCAGTTCTCGCTGCTGCTCGGCCTCGAGCGCCTGCTCTCCGAGGAGGAGCCGCGGCTGGCCGACGGCACCGTGCTCTCCGCGCACCAGGTGGACGCGCTGTCGGGCACGCTCACGGCGCTGCTGGCCGAGGCGCAGCGCAGCGCCGACGGCGACGCCCGCGCGGCGGCGTCGGCCTCGCCGGAGCTGCTGGCCTCCGCCGACATCCTCGGCCCGGACGGCGCGGCGACGGTCAACGGCGGCGCGCCGGAGGGCGTGGGCGCCGCGCAGGCCGGCGCGCCGGCGGAGGAGGACGAGGAGGAGGACGAGGACGAGGAGGACGAGGAGCTCGAGGACGACGACGAGGACCTCGGCCCGGTGGCGCGCGCGGCGCCCGAGGAGGAGGACGAGGAGGACGAGGAGCTCGAGGACGGCGAGGAGGACGAGGAGGACGAGGAGGGCCCGGAGGAGGAGCTCGAGCCCGAGGGCGAGTCCGAGGAGGAGCCGCGCGACTGGATCGACGAGGACGACGGGGAGGAGACGCTCGCCGAGCAGCCCGAGGACCCCAACGCGGCCAAGCGCTTCTGGTTCGAGCACGCCACCGGCGCCGGCAAGACGGTGGCGGCGCTCGGCTTCGTGGAGGCCTCGCACACCGGCGGCGTGCTGATCCTGACGCACCGGCGCAACCTCGTGGACCAGTTCCTGGGCGAGCTGCGCGAGCGCGGCTACTCCACTCGCATCAGCCGCCCGCTGCTGAAAGGCGAGGACTCCACCAAGGGGCCGGTGACGGTGGAGACCTACCAGTGGTTCGTGCGCAACGCCGGCAAGATCTCGAGCGCGTACACGATCGTGATCTGCGACGAGGCGCACACCGCGCTGGGAGAGAAGACGAGCGCGGCGATCCGCGAGTGGACGGGGCCGATCTTCATCGGCATGACCGCCACCGGCGCCCTGATCGCGCGTCACGTGACCGACCTGTTCCCGACGCAGACCTCGCGCTTCGACCTCGCGCAGGCGGCCCGCCGCGGCGTGATCGCGCCGCTTCGCTGCGTGCGCATCTCCCCCGGCGTGGGCGTGCGCACGATCGCCAAGGTGCCGCTGCGCCGCGGAGAGGTGGACACCGAGTTCGACCAGGACGAGCTGGCCAAGCTGCTCGACCAGCAGCCCTTCAACATCGCCGTGGCGAACCTCTACAAGACGCGCTTCAACGGCGTGCCCGGCGTGGTCTACGCGGCCGGCGTGCGCCACGCCTACAACCTCGCCGAAGCGTTCCGCGCGGAGAACATCAAGGCGCAGGCGGTCTCCGGCGAGACGCCCAAGCGCGAGCTGGTGGAGATCCTCGCGCGCTATGAGCGCGGCGAGGTCGACGTGCTGATCAACGCCCAGCTGCTGGCCGAGGGCTGGAACAGCCCGCGCGCGACGGTGTGCGTGCACCTGGCGCCGACGGCGTCCAAGCGCATCTACCAGCAGCGGGTGGGGCGCGTGACGCGCCGGCACCCCGGCAAGGAGGCGGGGCTGGTGGTGGACTTCGTGCACCCCGCCACCAAGAACGACGACCCGGTGGTGACGCTGCACTCGCTGCTGGACAGGGACGTCTATCGAGGGGGGGCGATCGTGGTGGGCCCCGTGCGCCGCGGGCGCGGCCGGCGGATGCGCGTGGAGCGCCGCGTGCTGCCGGTGTGCGCGGAGGAGGAGCGGCGCTTCCAGGTCTTCGAGCGCGAGCTGTGGCGCATCGCGGTGGAGCACCTCGACTACGGCGAGCAGCACCTGTGGGCGGCGCTGGCGGGCGCGCGCGTGGCGCCCAACGGCTGGCGCCGGGCGCGGGCGATGCTGCACTTCGACCGCTCGGGGGAGCTCAAGAGCCGCTTCCTGATCACCGCGGTGAAGCGCAACAAGAACGCCCAGCTGCGGCTGCGCGCGCTGGCCGACATCGCCGCGCTGCGCGACCCGGACTCCTTCGACGAGGCGATCGACATCATCGGCGGCTGGCCGCGCGAGGAGCGCAAGGAGGCGACGAAGATCATGCTGCGCGCGCTGGTGGAGCGCCGCATCGGCCGGCGCGACCAGGCCAACGCCTGGATCTGGCGCCTGGCGGAGTACACGCGCGACGTGCACGAGGAGTACGCGGTGCAGCGCTGGCCGGAGACCAAGCGCCTTTTGGGGCTGCTCGTGAACTCGGCCGGCGGCGCGCACGCGCGCAACGCGCGGCGGCTGATCCACGCGGCGCGCAAGCAGGACCGGCGCCTGGCGGCGGCGCTGCTGGCGGCGGCGCTGGCGCACACGCCGGAGGCGGAGGAGGCGCTGCGCGGCGCGCGCACGCGCATGGCGCGCAAGCCGCCGGCGCTGGCGCGCGAGCTGCTGCGCAACTTCCCCAAGCGCCGCGCGCGCGGCGCGCGCCGGCGTCGCAAGGGCGCCAAGGGCGCGGCGGCGGCGGCCAACGGCGCCGGGCCCGAGGAGCAGCCGCAGACGCTCGGGGGCGTCGAGCGCAACGGCGAAGGCGGCGAGGAGCGCCCGCGCGAGCGCCGCGGCGACGGCGGCCTCGACGCAGCCGCCGAGCAGGCGCTGGCGGTCGCCGAGGCCGGCCAGCAGTCGGGCTGAGCCTCAGGCGATCGCGCCCAGGTGGACCTCGCCGGCGCCGAGCGTGGTGCGCCCGCCGGGCGCCAGCTCCACGATCAGGCGCCCGCCGCCGTCGACGCCCGCGGCGCGCCCGCGCCCGCCGGCCCAGCTGATCTCCTTCCCGCGCAGCGCGTCGCGGGCACGCCAGGCGGCGAGCGTGGCCGCGGGCGCCTCGGACAGCCGCCGCGCGAGCGCCGCCAGCAGGCGCGCGAGCGTGGGCTCGAGCTCGCCGCGCGCGAGCCCCATGCTCGCCGCGCGCAGCTCGGCGGGGAGCTCCTCGGGCCCCACCGCCACGTTCAGGCCGATCCCCAGCACCGCCCAGTCCTGCTGCGGGCGGCCCTCCACGAGGATGCCGGCGAGCTTCGCCAGCCCGTCGCCGGAGGCGACCACCACGTCGTTGGGCCACTTGATCAGGGCGCGCTCGCCGGCCACGTCGCAGACCGCCACCGCGGCGGCGAGCGGCAGCAGCCGCGGCGGCGAGCGCAGCAGCAGCGAGATCAGCAGCGAGCTGCCCGCCGGGGCGATCCAGCTGCGTCCCTGGCGTCCGCGCCCGGCGGTCTGCTCGGCGGCGGTGACGAGCGTGCCGTGCGGCGCGCCGGCGAGTGCGAGCGCCCGCGCGCGCTCGTTGGTGGAGTCGGTGCGCCGCAGGTGCAGGCGCGGACGTCCGATGCGGCCTTCGGCCTGCCGCTCGGCGCAGGGTTCCCGCCCGGCCGGCGGGGCGGCGCTCACGTCGGGCGTACGGTGAGCTCGTCGTCGGCGTCGGCGCCGAGCAGCTTGGCGGCCGAGCCGCGGTTGACGGCGAGCGCGACCATACGCGTGGCGTCCTCGTAGATCAACAGCTCGCCGGGCGTCACTTCGGCGAACGTGGAGGCGTAGCGGGCGACGCGCACGGCGCCGTCGTGGGTGACCGTGAGCGAGTCGCCGAGCTGGGCGCCGAGGGCGGTGAGCTGCTCGTGCGCGGCGTCGAGGATGAGGTTGCCGAAGGTGTCGCTGCGCAGCACGTGCACCGTCAGCGTGTCGCCCTGCACCTGCGCGGTGGGCAGCCCGAAGCGCCGCAGCTGCTCGACCGCGAGCGGCTCGCCGACGGCCTGCAGCGGCTCGCCGGCGGCCAGCGCGGCGGCCACGGGGGCGAAGATGTCGCGCCCGTGGAAGGTGCGCGAGACCGGCTCCAGGCGCTCCGGCGAGGCGCCGATGTCGACCGCCTCGGCCACGCCCGCGAGGCGCTCCGCGGCCGGCAGCAGCAGGCCGTTGTCGGGCCCCACCAGCAGCCGGTCCTGCTCGACCGTCCGCAGCGCGACCGCGCGGCGGGCGTGCCGCCCGACGGCGCTCACGCCGGGGTCGACGACCGCCAGGTGCACGCCGGTGGGCAGGTAGGGCAGCGCCGAGCGCAGCACGATCGCCCCGGCGCGCACGTCGTGGCGGGGGATCGAGTGGGTCAGGTCGATCACGCGCGCGTCGGGGCAGCGGCGCGCGATCACCCCGTGGCACACGCCGACGAACTCGTCGATCAGGCCGTAGTCGGAGAGGAAGGTGATGACCGGTGGAAGCTCGCTGTCTGTGGTCATCTCTTTGCAGTGCGCTCCGCGTCCGCCACCAGCGCGTCGATCAGGCCGCCGACGTCGTGGCGCTCGGCCTCCACGTGGGGCTGAAGCCCGTGCTCGCGCAGCGCCTCGCTCGTGACCGGGCCGATCGACACGATACGCGTGCGCGCGGACAGCGGCTCCTCGCGGCCGGCGCTCGCCCCGTCCTCGCCGTGCGGCGCGCCGGCGGCCTGCGGCGCGGAGCGCGACGCGGCGATCGCCTCGAGCAGGAAGCGCACGGTCGAGGAGGAGGTGAAGGTGACGTAGTCGGCTGCGCGCAGGCGCGCGAGCGTGCCGGCGTCGAGCGGCTCGGCGACGGTCTCGTACAGCCCGAGCACGTCGACCTCGGCGCCGCGCTCGCGCAGCGCCTCGGGGAGCACGTCGCGCGCCTGTAGCGCGCGCGCCACCAGCGCGCGGCGGACGGGCGTGCCCGCGAGCGCCTGCACCAGCGACTCCGCCACGGCGCGCTCGGGCACGACGTCGGCGACGACGCCGCGCGCGGCCAGCGCGCGGGCGGTGGCGGGCCCGATCGCGGCCACGCGCGCGTGCGCCAGCGCGCGGGCGTCCCCAGGTGGGTGCACGCGGTCGTCGAGGCGCTCGAACAGCAGCTCCACGGCGTTGGCGCTGGCGAGGCACACGAGGTCGTAGGGGGAGGGGTCGATCGCGGCGGCCCCGCCGTCCCCGTGCGGGGAGGACGCCGGCAGCGCGCGGATGCGGATCGCCGGCGCCTGCACCACCTCGGCCCCGAGCGCTTCCAGCCGCCGCGCGAGGCCGCTGGCCTGGGCGCGGGCGCGCGTGATCGCCACGGTCAGCCCGGCGAGCGGGCGCGGGGGCAGCCAGGCGAGCTCGCCGGCGAGGGCGGCGACCGCTCCCACCACGGTGATCGCGGGCGCGCGCACACCCTGCTCGCCGGCCAGCCGGGCGATCGTCTCGAGCGTGCCGCAGATCGTGCGCTGTCGGGGCAGCGTGCCCGCTTCCACCACGGCGGCGGGCTGCGATCCCGGCCGGCCCGCGGCGAGCAGCGCAGCGGCGATCTCGGGCAGGCCGGAGACCGCCATGTACAGCACGAGCGTGCCGGGAAAGGCGGCCAGCGCCGGCCAGTCGATCGTGTCCAGAGCCGCCTCCGCGTCGCGCCCGCGCGCGAAGCCGCCAGGGCCGGCGGCGGCGGCGTCCTCCTCCTCCGGGGACGATGCGCGGGCGTGGCCGGTGACGAGCGCGACCGCCCCGGCGAGCCCGCGGTGGGTGACGGGGATGCCGGCGTAGGCGCTCGCGGCGACCCCCGCGGTGACGCCGGGCACGACCTCGAAGGGGATGCCGGCGGCGCGCAGCGCGAGCGCCTCCTCGCCGCCGCGCCCGAACACGAACGGGTCGCCGCCCTTCAGGCGCACGACCGCGGCGCCGGCGCGGGCGCGCTCGAGCATCAGCTGCTGGGTGCGCTCCTGCGGCACCGACGGTCCGCCGCCCTCCTTGCCCACGAACAAGAGCTCGGCGTCGGCGCGGGCGCCGTCGAGCGCGGCCGTGGGGATCAGCCGGTCGTACAGGATCACGTCGGCGCGCGCGATCAGCTCGAGCGCGCGCGCGGTCAGCAGGCCGGGGTCGCCGGGGCCGGCGCCCACGAGGTAGACCGTGCCGCTCACCCCGCCATCGCCTCCGCGCGCGCGAGCAGATCCGCGGCGCCGACGGCGAGCAGCCGCTCGGCCACGCGCCGTCCCAGCTCGCGCGGGTCGCAGCAGCCGCCGACCGCAGCCGGAGGACGCGCGCCGTCGGCGCGGGTCCCCGCTTCGGCCAGCTCGTCGCCGATCCACTGCGAGCCGTCCGGCAGCCCCACCCAGGCCCGCAGCAGCAGGCAGCCGCCGCCGGCCGGGACAGCATGGGCGCCGAGGGGCGTGTGGCAGCTCGCCCCCAGCGCCCGCGCGAGCGCCCGCTCGGCGCGCAGGCAGGCGAACGCGTCGGCGTCGGTGATCGCGGCCACGGCCTCACGGGCGCGCTCGTCGCCGGCGCGGCCCTCCAGCGCGAGCAGGCCCTGGCCCGGAGCGGGCACGAAGCGCTCCGGCTCGAGCGTGCCGCCGACCTCGGCTTCGAGCCCGAGCCGCTGCAGGCCGGCGCGCGCGAGCACGATCGCGTCCAGGCGCTCCGCGGGGTCCCCGTCGCCCTGCGCTGAGGAGGCGGCGAGCTTGCGCAGGCGCGTGTCCACGTTGCCCCGCAACGGCGTCACCTCCAGGTCCTCGCGCACGGCGCGCAGCTGCGCGACCCGGCGCACGCTGCTCGTGCCCACGCGCGCCCCCGCGCGCAGCTCCTCGAGGCTGCCGGCGCCGCACAGCACGTCCTCGGCGGCGGCGCGCGCGGGCGCGCCGAGCAGCTCGAGGCCGTCGCCGAGCTCGCCGGGGACGTCCTTGGCGGAGTGCACCGCGAGGTCGATCTCGCCGGCGCTCAGCGCGCGCTCGAGCTCGTCCACCCAGCGCGACTTCTCCGCGGCGCCGGCGCCGCGGTCGCCGCCGGTGACGGCGCCCACCAGCTCGCAGCGCTCGATCCCGGCGCGCGCGCGCAGCAGCTGCGCCACCTGCTGCGCTTGCGCCAGCGCCAGCGCGCTGCGGCGCGTGCCGATGCGCATCAGCCGCCCGGCAGGCGGCCGGAGCGGCCCGAGCGGCTGTGCAGCTCGTGCACCTGGGCGAGCTCCTGCGGGGAGCGCTCGGCCGCGGGCTCCTCCTCGCGCAGCGCGAACAGCTCGCGCACAAGCTGCAGGCTGGCGTGGCCCCCCGCGAGGGTGCGCTCCCCCGCCGGGGACGACGCGCCGCCGAGGGCGCGCAGGCGGATCGTGGGCTCGTGCAGCAGGCGGCTCATGACGGTGCGCGCGATCGCCTCCACGCGGGCGAGATCGCGCGGCGAGGCGGACTCCCAGCGCGCGCCGTTCTCGCGCAGGACCTGCTCCACGATCTCGTCGCCGTGCGCGCGCAGCGCGCTCACGGTCGGCAGCGCGTCGAGCTGGCCGAGCCAGCGGGCGAAGCGGTGGATCTCCTCCTCGACGATCTCCTCCGCGCGCGGGATCTCCTCCGCGCGCGTGGAGAGGTTGCGCGCGATCAGCGTCTGCAGGTCGTCGATGTCGTACAGGGTGACCCCGTCGAGCTCGCCGCAGGCCGCCTCGACGTCGCGCGGCACGGCGATGTCGATCAGCAGCAGCGAGCGTCCGGCGCGCTCGGCCATCACCAGCTCGAGCTCGTCACGGCCGAGGATCGGGTGCGGCGAGGCGGTGGAGGACACCACGATGTCGGCCCGCACCAGCTGGTCGGGCAGTTTGTCCAGGCCGACGACCGAGCCGCCGAAGCGCTGCGCCAGGCTGAGCGCGCGATCGGCGTGCCGGTTGGCCACGAAGATCGTGCCGGCGCCCTGCTCGGACAGCGCTCGCGCGGTCAGCTCGCTGGTCTCGCCTGCGCCGAGGATCACCACGTGGCGCCGCTCGAGCCCGCCGAGCACGCTGAGCGCGAGGTCGACCGCCACCGACGGCACGCTCACGCGCCTGGCGCCGATCTCGGTCTCCGAGCGCACGCGCTTGCCGGTCGTCAGCGCCGCCGCGAACAGCCGGTTCGACAGCGGGCCGGTGGTGCCCGCGCGGCGGGCGGATTCGTGCGCGCGGCGCACCTGGCCCTGGATCTCGGCCTCGCCCACGATCATCGACTCGAGGCCCGCGGTGACGCGGTACAGCTGGCGGGCGGCGTCGCAGTTGCGCGGCGAGTAGATCGCCTCGGCGAGCTCGGTGGGCCGGATCTCGGCCCGCCGCGCGAGCAGCCCCAGCACGTCTGACTCGGCGCGCACGGCGTCGCCGACCACCAGATAGACCTCCGTGCGGTTGCAGGTGGAGATCACCACCGCCTCGCGCACCTCGGCGGTGTCGCTCGCCTGCGCGGCGAACTCGCTCGCCTCCTGCTCGCCGAAGGCCAGGCGCTCGCGCAGGGCCACGGCCGCGGTCTTGTGCGAGATGCCGAGCGCCAGCAGCTCGCCGCTCACCTGTCCGCCCTCCCTGAGGGGCGCCCTTCGGTGGGGTATGCCGGCACGGGGCCAGGCTGCGCCGGCGCCTGCCGGGCCCGGCCCGCCGCCGCGCCCGCGGCAGCGTCGTCGAGCTCGTCGCGCCGCTCGGCGAGCGCCAGCAGCTCGCCCAGCTCGCTCTCCATGCGCCCGAGGCGGATCGCCATGATCGCCACGTAGATCAGCACGATCGCGAACAGCACCACATACGCGCCGGCGACGTACTTGCCGGCCGTGTGCAGCGGCAGCGCAGGCGCCTCCCCCAAGGGGGCCGACGCGGCCAGCAGCGCGGCCGCGCTCACAACGGCGGCCTCCGCGCGCCGGCGGCGCCGAGCGGCGGGCGCTGCGCCGGCGGGTGCGCGCTGGCGGCGCTCACGTGGGCGCCGGCGGCGGGCGCGTAGCCCCGCGCCGGGGCCGGGCTGCGCGGGCGCGAGCCGACCGCTTCGCCCTCGCCCGCCAGGCGCCGTCGCAGGGCGCGCAGCTGCGCGCGCGTGCGCTTGGCGGTGAGCTCGTACCGGCACAGCGTGGCGAACAGCAGCGCCGTCGCCACCAGCGAGACCGCCAGCGTCAGCGCCATCGAGCCGGGCAGGTTGCCGGTGCTGGAGAACACGCGCGGGTGCACGTAGGCGGTGGCCTCGTTGACGGCCACGTAGTTGAGCGGCACGAACGCCCCGGCGGTGATCGCGAACACCGACGCGTAGCGGGCCTGGCGCTCGGGGTCCTCGATCGCGAAGCGCAGCGGCTGGTAGGTGGCGTACAGCAGGAAGATGATCAGGAACGACACCAGCGTGGGCTCGCTCCAGACCCACCAGTGCCCCCACGAGCCCTTGGCCCAGATGGAGCCCGTGAGGAGCGTGCCGACGGCGAAGATCAGGCTGGTGTGGATCACCACGTAGGAGCGCACGTCCCAGCGCGGGTCGCGCGTGCGCAGGTGCTGGATCGCGAAGAGGCCTCCGAGCACGAAGCCGCACAGCGCCACGATCGCGAGCGGCACGTGCACGTAGAAGATCTTCTGCAGGAAGCCCTGTTCGGCTTCCAGCGGCGCCCAGAAGAACACCAGGCCGAGCGCCACCGCCATCGCCGCCACCGTGGCCGCGGCGAGAGCGCCCAGGCTGCCGCCGCGGGCGGGCGTCCGTGACGCGGTGCGGGAGCCGGCGGCCGGCCGGCTCGGTGTGTCCATGGGCTCTAGTCCTCCAGGAGGAAGTCGAATACGGCGTAGGCGATCAGCCCGAACAACAGATCATAGAGCCCGAGCGTCACCAGCCAGCGGATCGCGGGCCCGCCCCGGTGCGCCTGCACGAGCAGCGGCGCGACCGCGCGCGAGCCGCCGATCACGATCGGCACGAACAGCGGCAGCGCGAGCAGCGGGCCGAGCAGGTCGCGCGCGCGCGTGCGCACCGCGATCGCCGCGATCAGGGTGCCGATCGCGGCGACGCCCACGTCGGCGAGCGCGAGCGTGCCCGCCAGCCCGCCCAGCGCCGGCCCCAGCGGGGCGCCGAGCAGCAGCAGCGCGAAGGCGGGCACGGCGATCAGCTCGAGCGCCGCCAGGTAGGCCAGCAGCGCCAGCGCCTTGGCGACGAACAGCGCGCTGCGGTCCACCGGCGCGAGCAGGAAGGCGTCGAAGCCGCCCTGGTCGGCGTCGGCCACGAACAGGCGGTTGACGCCGAGGATGGCGGCGAACAGCAGCGTCACCCACAGGATGCCGGCGGCGAGGTCGCCTTCAACGCTCGAGCGCTGAAGCGCGAAGTGAAACACGGCGAAGGTGCTGAGCGCGAACAGCGACATGCCGGGCACGGACTCGAGCGTGCGCAGCTCCACCAGCAGCTCCTTGCGCAGCAGCGCGCCCACCGCGGTCCAGAAGCCGGTCTCGCGCCGCGCCGCCGCGGGCGGGTCGGGGGTCGGGGCGTCCGCGCCCGCCGCCGGCGCGAGTTGCCGCAGCTCGCTCACCTGTACAGCTCCGCGACCTCGGCCGCGTCGACCTCGGCGGCGTCGCGCAGCAGCGCCGGGCGCCCGCCGCGCAGCCCCAGCACGAGGTCGGCCTCGGCCAGCCCGCCGCTGGGGTCGTGGCTGCAGATCACGCGCGTGCGCGGGCCGGCGGCGCCCACCCCCGGCCCGTCCGTCACCGGCCCGTCCGTCACCGGCCCGTCCATCCCCGGCCCGTCCGCCCCCGGCCCGTCCGTCACCGGCCCGTCTCGCCCCGGCCCGATCAGCGGTGCGACCAGCTCGACGGCGGCCGGGTCGAGGTTCGCGTAGGGCTCGTCGAGCAGCAGCAGCTCGGGCTCGTGCAGCACCGCGCGGGCGATCGCGACGCGCTGCACGGTGCCCCTGGAGAGCGTGCGCAGCGGCTCGTCCGCGCGCGCGCTCAGCCCGAGCTGGTCGAGCAGCTGCGCGATGCGCGGCTCGCCGACGGCGTGCAGGCGGGCGTGGAAGCGCAGGTTCTCGCGCGCGCTGAGCTCGCGGTAGAGCAGCGGCTCGTGGGCCAGCACGCCGAGGCGCCCGCGCACCGCCCACGACTCGTCGGGCAGCCTCATGCCGAGCACACGCACCTCGCCGCCGTGCGGGCGCAGCAGCGTGGCGAGCACGCGCAGCAGCGTGCTCTTGCCGGCGCCGTTGGGGCCGAACACCACCAGCGTCGCTCCGGCCGGGAGCGACAGCGAGACCTCGCTCAGCGCCTCGCGCTCGCCGAAGCGGCGGACGAGCCCGTCGAGTTGCAGCGCCGCCGCGCTCAACGCGCACGCCGCGCTCGTGGGACGAAACGGAGCAACGCGCTCCCAAGTTTTGGACTTTGGACCTCGCAGGCGGCCGCAACTGCGCCCACTGGGAGCGGGTTTATCGTGACGATGTTCACGTTGTGCATCTCGGCCAATTCAGTGCGTGAGGGCTGCGCTATGGAATCAAGAGACTGGCCGTGCGACCCCGTGGCCAACGCGGCGCTCGTCGTCCGCGTGGTCGACGATCTCGACGCCAGCAGCGAGGAGCAGCGCGACGCGCTGCTGTGCGAGCTGCTGTGCGCGGCATGGGGGAGCATCTTGGCTCAGAACCAGTGACGCGTCCGCGCCGGCTTACACCTGCAGCGCGTGCGCGTCCTGCGCCCTGGCGATCAGCTCGCGCACGGCCTGCTCACCGCGTCGTCCCCGCAGGGGGGAGCCGGCGCCGCCGTCGCCGGCGGGCGGGCCCTCATCCCCCGCCAGCAGCGCGATCGGATCGGGCTCGCCGCCGACGATCCCCTCGAAGAACTCCTTGCGCTCCTGGTAGGTGGGCAGCGTCGCCTTGGCCCAGCCGCGCACCTCGTTGAGCAGCACGGCCAGGCGCGCGTAGGGCTCGCCGAACTGCGCTTCGATCTCCCGCTTCATGCGCTTGGCCAGCGCCGGCGAGGCGCCGGCGGTGGAGATCGCGATCGCGAGCGGCCCGCTGCGCACGATCGCCGGCAGGATGAAGTTGCACAGCGGTGGCACGTCGACCACGTTGACGAGCATCGCGCGGGCCTCCGCGTGCTCGTAGACGGCGATGTTGACGTCGGTGTCGTCGGTGGCGGCGATCGCGAGGAACGCGCCCTCGAGCTCGCCGGCGCCGGCATAGGCGCGCCGCTCCCAGCGGATCGAGCCCTCGGCCGCGTAGCGCTCGAGCTCGGGCACGGCGGCGGGCGCGATCAGCGTGACGGCGGCGTCGCAGGCGAGCAGCCCCTCGACCTTCTCCAGGCCGATCTCGCCGCCGCCGATCACCAGGCAGCGCCTGCCCGACAGTTTCAGGCAGGCGATGTAGAAGGGCGTGTCGAGCATGTCGCGCACGCAGCTCTGGTCGCAGATCCCCCTGCGCAGCTGACATACGCACTCCTTGCCGGCGTAGGCCTGGGCGGGCACCACTAAAGAGTAGCCCGCCCGCAGGGCCGCTTACGGGCGCGGCAGCCCGCGGGCGAAGGCGCGCGCGCCGACGCGTGCGAGCGCCAGCGTGCCCTCGCGCCAGGCGCGGTCGCGGTCGCGCTCGCGGGCGGAGCGGAGCTTCGCGACGGTGCGCATGGCGGTCGCGCTGGTGGCGTCGTAGGGCCCCCACCACAGGCCCCGCAGCGACGGCGGGTCCCAGCTGATCAGCTTCTCCTGCGCGCACGCGCGCAGCCCGGCGCGCCCGAGCGTGCGTCCCAGCCCGCCGCCGGCCGCGGCGCCCCACGGCCCGCGCGAGACGGTGGGGGCGGGCAGGTGGTCGTTCAGCCACACCATGCCGGCGCGCAGCTCGCGCGCGATGCGCAGGCCCTGGTAGCGGTCCGCCGTCCAGATCGAGGCGCCGAGGGCGTAGTCGCCGCGGTTGGCGGCGGCGATCGCCTCGTCGATCGAGTCGACCGGGGCGACGCTCAGCACCGGCGCGTCCAGCGGCTCGCGCGCCAGCCGCGCCTCCGCGCCCACGCCCGTCAGCACGGCCGGGGCGTAGAACGCGCCGCCCTCGCATCCGGGCGGGCTCACCGGCCCGCCGCAGTGGAGCGTGGCTCCCTCGGCGACCGCCTCGGCCACCAGCTCGCGCACGTGCTCCGCGCGGCGCGCCGAGGCCAGCGGGCCGACCTGGACGCGCACGTCGCGGGGGTCGCCGACGCGCAGCGCCCGCGCCCCGGCCACCAGCCCGGCGAGGAAGCGCTCGTAGCACTCGCGCGCCACGTACACGCGCTCGACCGAGCCGCGCGCCTGCCCGGCGCCGGCGCAGCCCGCCCACAGGGCTCCGGCCACCGCGCGCGCGAGGTTGGCGTCGGCGAGCACGACCATCGCGTCCTTGCCGCCCAGCTCCAGCGTGACCTCCTTCTCGCGCGACACGCACGCCCGCGCCACCACCCTGCCGACCGCCGGCGAGCCGGTGAACAGCACCTTGTCCACGGGCGCGCGCGCGAGCGCCACACCCACCTCGGGGCCGCCGTGCACGATCTGCACGAGCCCCTCCGGCAGCCCGGCGCGGGCGAGCACGCGGCCCACGCGCTCCCCCGCCAGGCAGGCGCGGGCGGCGGGCTTGAAGACGACTCCGTTGCCCGCCAGCAGGGCCCCCGCGATCTGGCCCAGCGGCTGCGCGAAGGGAGCGCTGCCGGCGCCGATCACCCCCACCACCCCGTAGGGCTCGAAGGCGATGCGGGCGCGCTTGGCGAGCGCGAGCGTGCGGCTCACGCGCACGCGCTGGCCGCCGAGCACCTCGGCGCCCTCCTCGGCGACCCATTTCAGGGCGTCGATCGCGCTCAGCAGCTCGAGCGCGGCGACCTCCGCGCGTGGGCGTCCCTGCTCGCGCGCGACCAGCTCCTGCAGCTCGTCGAACTCGTCGATCACGGCCTGCGCCATGCGCGCCATGTAGCGGGCGCGGTCCCGCACGCGCAGCAGCGCCCACAGCGGCTGCACCTTCCGCGCCGCGGCGACCACCTCCTCCACCTCCTCCGGCGCGGTCGCCGCCACCGTGCCGAGCTGCGCCCCGGTGGCGGGGTCGCGCGAGCTCAGCGCCGCCGGCTGTGCATCCGCCTCGGCGCCCCCGCCGCCCGGCTCGCTCGCCTCCCGCTCAGGCATCGCGCTCATCGCCGTCGATTATCGCCGCTCGCGCGCCCGCGCAGCGCGAATCCGCTGCAGGCGCGCCGCCAGCTCGGCCTCGGCCTCGTCTGGCCGGTAGAAGCGCTCGCCCGCCACGCCCTCGGGAGCCAGCTCCTGGGAGGACAGGTGGCCGGGGTGTGCGTGTGGGTTGTCGTAGTCGGCCTTGTCGGTTCCGGGCCTCGGCCCGGAGCGCAGCGACGACGGCGGCGTCTGCGCGCCGTGCTCGCGCACGTGTCGCCGCGCCGCCGCCAGCGCCCTGCCGGCGGCGTCGGACTTGGGGGCGAGGGCGAGGTAGATGGCCGCCTGTGCGAGCGCATAGGTCGCCTCCGGCATCCCCACGTGCTCGACCGCCTGTGCCGCCGCGGTCGCCACCGACAGCGCCGCGGGGTCGGCGTTGCCGATGTCCTCGGAGGCGAGGATCACCATGCGCCGGACGATGAAGCGCGGGTCCTCGCCGCCCTCCAGCATCGCCGCGAGGTAGTACAGGGAGGCGTCGGGGTCCGAGCCGCGGGTGGCCTTGATCCAGGCCGAGATGTAGTCGTAGTGGCGGTCGCCTCCTTTGTCGTAGAGGATCGCCCGCCGTTGCAGCGCGTCCTCGGCCCGCGCCACCGTCACGCGCCGCTCGCCGCGCTCGGCGGCGGTTGCGAGCGCCAGCTCCAGCGCGTTCAGCGCGGTGCGGGCGTCCCCTTCGCTGCGCGCCGAGAGAAACGAGACGGCTTCCTCGTCGACCTCCACCGCGGCCGCGTCGGCATCGGCGAGCGCCTGCCGCAGCACGGCGGCGACCTCCTCGGGCGCGAGCGCCTGCAGGGCGTACACGCGCATGCGCGAGAGCAGCGCGCCGTTGACCTCGAAGGCGGGGTTCTCGGTGGTGGCGCCGATCAGCGTCACGACCCCCTCCTCGACGGCCGGCAGCAGCGCGTCCTGCTGGGCCTTGTTGAAGCGGTGGATCTCGTCGAGGAACAGCACGGTGGGCCCGCGGCCGGCGGCGCGGCGGTGGGCGGCGCGCTCGATCACCGCGCGCACCTCCGCGCGCCCGGCGGCCACCGCGCTCAGCTCCTCGAAGGCGGCGCCGGAGCTCTCCGCCACGATCCGCGCGAGCGTGGTCTTGCCCGAGCCGGGCGGCCCGTAGAGCACCATCGAGTGGGGGCGGCGCTGCTCGACGGCGGTGCGCAGCGCGGAGCCCGGCGCGAGCAGGTGCGCCTGCCCCACGAAGCGCTCGAGCGAGCGCGGCCGCACGCGGGCCGCGAGCGGCTGCGAGCCCCCGTCGCGCTCCGCGCCGCCCGGCGCCGTCTCGGCGGCGCCGGCGCTCCCCGCGCCCGAGCCGGCCGGCGCGGGCTGCGCGCTCGCAGGGGACTCGGGCTCGAACAGCGTGTCCTCCATCTGCTTGTGAGTATCGCGCGCCGCAGGGAGCCGCCCGGAGCGGACGACTCCCCGAATAACAACAGATAAACTGGGCAAATTGGAAAGGCGCGGCGCTGCGGGGAGCAACGGGCCTGCCGTGAAGCCAGATTTGCGACTGGACAGGTGTGTACGGGAGTGCAGCAGGAGGTTGGCCAGGCGTTGATGTCGAATCCGTACCCCCTATGGTTGCCTGGAGGGTGGTGCGGCGCGTGAACGACGGAAGCTGGAGCTAGGTGGCCGCCGCCGAGCTGTACCCGCCGGCCGACATCGGGCTCGACTTGCTCGAGGGCGGCGAGGAGATCATCGCCCGCTCCCCGCTGCAGCTGTTTTGGCGGCGCTTCCGGCGCGACCGCGTGGCGATGGTCTCGCTGGGGTTCGTGGTGTTGCTCGTGGTCGTCGCGATCGCGGCGCCGCTCGTGGTGAAACTGTTCGGGCTGCCGGGGCCGTACACGCAGAACCCGAACCTGACGGGCCCGTTCGGCGAACCGCTCGGGCCCAGTGCCGCGCACCCGTTCGGCGTCGACTCGCTGGGCGAGGACATCGCCTCGCGCGTGATCTACGGCGCGCGCGTGTCGCTCGAGGTGGGCATCGTCGGGACCGCCGTCTCGATGGTGATCGGCGTCACGCTCGGCCTGCTCGCCGGCTACTACCGCGGCTGGCTCGACACGATCGTCTCGCGCCTGTTCATCGACGTGACGCTGTCGATCCCGGTGCTGCTGCTCGGGCTGGGCATCGGCGCCGCCTGCTCGGTCCGCGGCTGCGTCGGCGGCACCATCCAGCCGGGCGTGGGCGTGATCATCTTCCTGATCGGGTTCGCCACGTGGACGTACTTCGCGCGCATCGTGCGCGGGCTGGTGCTGTCGCTGCGCGAGCGCGAGTTCGTCGAGGCGGCGCGCTCGCTCGGCGCGTCGGACCTGCGCATCATGTTCCGCGAGATCCTGCCCAACCTGATCGCGCCGATCATCGTCTACGCGACGCTGCAGATCCCATTGAACATCCTGATCGAGGCGGCGCTGTCGTTCCTCGGCGTGGGCGTGCGCCCGCCGACGGCGAGCTGGGGCCAGATGATCGCCGCGGCGACGCCCACCTTCAACACGGCCTGGTGGTACATGGTCTTCCCGGGCGCCGCGCTGCTGTTGACGGTGCTTGCGTTCAACCTGCTGGGCGATGGATTGCGCGACGCGCTCAACCCACGGCGGGCGCAGTGAGCCTTGCAGTCACACGACAACGAAGAAGGAGGCGTCTCGATGAGATCGCTTAGGACGATTGTGCCCGCGGTGGTCGCGGGTCTGCTGGCTCTGGCGCTTGGCGCGTGCGGATCCAGCAACAGCTCCAACGGGACGACCGCCGGCTCTGGCAGCTCCCTGCCCGCGGGCGTTAAAAACCCCGTCAACGAGTCCCTCACCGGAGGCAAACGCGGCGGGGTCCTGAACGAGGTCCAGAGCGAGGACTTCGAACACCTCGACCCCGGCCAGGCCTATTTCCAGCTCGACTACCAGATCACCAACTCCACCCAGCGCTCGCTCTACTCCTACAAGCCGAACACGTTCTCGCAGACGACGCCGGACATGGCCGAAGGCGAACCGAAGATCTCCGACGGCAACAAGCTGATCACGATCAACATTCGCAAGGGGGTCCACTTCAGCCCGCCGGTCAACCGCGAAGTGACCGCCGCCGACGTGGTGTACGCGTTTGAACGGGTCGCCAACCCGAACGTCGCCAACCCCTACTACCTCGGCTACCTGAGCGCGATCGAAGGGATGAAGACCGCCAACGGCGGCCCGATCCCCGGCGTCAAGGCGATCGGCAAGTACACGATCCAAATCAAACTCGACGAACCGCAGGCGGCGATCGTGGTCGCGTCGATGGTGCTGCCGTGGAGCGCGCCCGTGCCGAAAGAATACGCGGCGAAGTTCGACGCCGACAAACCGAGCGAATACGCCAACTACCAGGTCGCCACTGGCCCGTACATGCTCAAGAACAACGCCGAAGGAAAGGTGCTCGGGATCGGCTACCAGCCGGGCAAGTCGGCGACGCTCGTGCGCAACCCCAACTGGAAGGCGAGCACCGACTTCCGGCCCGCCTACCTGAACCAGATCAACATCTCGATCGGCGGCGACCCCAACGTGATCGGGCGCCAGGTGCTCGAAGGCAGCGACATGGTGCAGTCCGACGCGCCGGCTGCGCCGATCGTCAAGCTGGCCGTGCAGCACTACCCCAGCCAGCTCACGATCTCGGCGGGCGGCGGCGCCGGGGACCGCTACGTGGCGATCAACAACAGCTACGGGCCGTTCAAGAACGTGGACCTGCGCAGGGCGCTGTGGGCGGCTACCGACCGCGAAGAGCTCGACAGGCTGCGCGGCGGCAAGACCGTGGCCGACGTGATGACGCACTTCCTGTGGGACGGCATCGCCGGCTTTGAAGAAGCGGGCGGCTACGCCGGGCCGCAGGTCGACTACAACGAGCACCCCACCGGCGACATGGCCGTGGCCGAAAAGTACATGAAGCTCGCCGGCTACCCGAGCGGCAAGTACACCGGCAACGAAACGATCCAGGTGGTCGGCGACTCGGAGCCGCCTGCCAACAACGTCGCCGAAGCGGTCAACAGCACGCTGCAGAAGCTCGGCTTCAAAACGAAGCTGAACCTCGTCGAGCACACCGTGATGTACTCGAAGTACTGCGGCGTCGTCTCCGAAAAGATCGACGTCTGTCCGAACGTCGGCTGGATACCGGACTTCGGCGACCCGCAGGCGGTGCTCGACGTGCCGTTCAACGGCAACCTGATCGTCAAGAACGGCACGAACTCCAACTGGGGTCTCGTCAACCACCCGAAGATCAACGCCGCGATGGAAGCTGCGGCCAAGATCGTCGGCGAGAAGGCGCGCGGCGAAGCCTGGGCGAAGATCGACCGTGAACTGGTCGAAGAAGCCGTGGCGATCCCCTACCAATGGGCGAAGGAACCGTACATCGAGTCCAAGGACGTGGACGGCGTCAACGACTACTGGAACTCCGGGACCTGGGACTACTCGTTCACATCCCTGAAGTAGCGGCGAGGCGCTCGTCGGGGGCCGGCCGGTCGCCGGTCCCCGACGCCGTCCTGCTGCGCCCGCCTGCGCGCGCAGCGGTGCGGCTGCGCACGAGGGCAACCTCGGCAAGACCGAGCAGTCGATGACGCGCTACATCGTGCGCAGGCTGCTGTGGGGCGTAGTGGTGCTGGTCGTCGTGCTCGCGCTGCTGTTCGTGCTGTTCCGCATCCTGCCGACGGCCGACCCCGCCAAGCTCAGGGCGGGGCGCCTGCAGAACCCCAAGATCATCGCCGAGATCCGCCACGACCTCGGCCTCGACAAGCCGCTGCCGGCGCAGTTCTGGATCTACCTGAAGGGGATCGTGCTGCACTTCAACCTGGGCTACAGCTACTACTCCAACGCCCCCGTCACGGAACTGATCTTCAACCGCCTGCCGGCGACCATCTCGCTCGTGCTCGGGGGCGCCGTGGTGTGGCTCTTCGCGGGCCTGTCGGTCGGGATCATCTCCGCGCGGCGCGCCGGCTCGAAGCTCGACCGCGCGGCCATGGGCACGGCGCTCGTGCTGGTGTCCGCGCCGGAATACTGGCTCGGCCTGCTGGCGCTGTTCTTCTTCGCCTCGGACATCGGCAAAGTGCGCATCTTCCCGGGCGCCGGCAGCTACGTCGGGCTGACGGCCGAACCGGCCAAATGGTTCACCTCGCTGATCATGCCGTGGCTGGTGGTCGCCGCCGGCACCGCGGCGATCTATGCGCGCCTGATTCGCGGCAGCCTGATCGAGACGATGGGCGAGGACTACATCCGCACGGCGCGCGCCAAGGGCCTGTCCGAGCGTCGCGTGGTCCTGCGCCACGGCCTGCGCGCGGCGATCAACCCGATCGTGACCGTGCTCGGGGTCGACATCGCCGTGCTGCTCGGCAGCTCGATCCTGGTCGAAACCGTCTTCGACGTTCCCGGCATCGGGCGTCTCAACTACGTCGCCATCACGCACTCGGACTTCCCGATCGTGCAGGGCACCGTGCTGTTCGCGTCGATGTTCGTGATCGTGGCGAACATCGTGGTCGACATCGCCTATGCGTTCCTCGATCCGAGGGTGAGGTACTCGTGAGCGCGCCCGGCGACGAGCCGCTGCTGCGCGTCGAGGACCTCCACGTCGAGTTCCCGACCGAAGACGGCGTGGTGCACGCCGTCGACGGCGTCACCTACCAGGTGCGCCGCGGGCGCACGCTGGGGATCGTCGGCGAGTCGGGCTCGGGCAAGACCGTCTCCTCGTTGACGACGCTCGGGCTCACGCGCACGCAGGGCGCGCGCGTGAGCGGGCGGATCATGTTCGACGGCAGGGACCTGGTGACGCTCTCCGACCAGCAGCTGCGCGCGGTCCGCGGCAACGAGGTGGCGATGATCTTCCAGGACCCGCTGTCCTCGCTGCACCCCCTGTTCCGCGTCGGCAGCCAGCTCGTCGAGGCGATCCGCGCCCACCGCCACGTCTCGAAGGCGGCGGCGCGCGGGCGCGCGGTCGAGCTGCTGGGGCTCGTGGGCATCCCCGATCCGCAGCGGCGCGTCCACGAATACCCGCACGAGTTCTCCGGCGGCATGCGCCAGCGCGCGATGATCGCGATGGCGCTCGCCAACGAGCCGAAGCTGTTGATCGCCGACGAGCCGACGACCGCGCTCGACGTGACCGTGCAGGCGCAGATCCTCGCGCTGTTGCAGCGACTGCAGCGCGAGCTGGGGATGGCGATCGTGATCATCACGCACGACCTCGGCGTGGTCGCGGAGATGGCCGACGACATCGCGGTGATGTACGCGGGCCGGATCGTCGAGACCGCCTCGGCGAAAGCGCTGTTCGACGGGCCCGAGCATCCCTACACCTGGGGCCTGCTGAAGTCGATTCCCCGCCTGTCGGGTGCCCGCGAGGAGCAGCTGGTGCCGATCCCCGGTGCGCCGCCGAGCCTGATCCACAGGCCGTCGGGTTGCCACTTCCATCCGCGCTGCCCGTACGCGCAGCCCGACCATGCGCGGATCGATCCGCGGCTGCAGCCGGTCGCCGACGAGCCCTCGCACCACGTCGCCTGCCTGCTCGACGACGCGGTGCGCAGGCGCCTGTGGGCGGAGCTGCGCAACGGCGCCACCCCCGAGCAGGCGCGCGCCAGCGTGGGGCTGCCGGCCCCCGATCTCGAGTCCGCCCAGGCGCCGGCATGAGCGCGACCGCGCCGCTCCTGCAGGTGCGCGGGCTCGTCAAGCACTTCCCGATCCGCCAGGGGGTGATCCTCCAGCGCAAAATCGGCGCCGTGCAGGCGGTCGACGGGCTCGACTTCGAGGTCCGCCGCGGCGAGACGCTGGGGCTGGTGGGCGAGACCGGTTGCGGCAAGAGCACCACCGCGCGGCTGATCACGCGCCTGCTCGAGCCGACCTCCGGCGCGATCGACTTCGAAGGCCGCGACATCTCGCACCTGAAGCGCGCGTCGCTGAAGGCGGTCAGGCGCGAAGTGCAGATGATCTTCCAGGACCCCTACTCGTCGTTGAACCCGCGCAAGACGATCGGCTCGATCATCGGCGAGCCGTTCGCGATCCATGGCCTGCTGAAGGACAGGGCCGAGCGCAAGCGCGAGGTGCAGCGCCTGATGGAGACGGTCGGCCTCAACCCCGAGCACTACAACCGCTACCCGCACGAGTTCTCCGGCGGGCAGCGCCAGCGCATCGGCGTGGCGCGCGCGCTGGCGCTCGAGCCGAAGCTGCTGATCGCCGACGAGCCGGTGTCGGCGCTCGACGTGTCGATCCAGGCGCAGGTGCTGAACCTGCTGCGCGACCTGCAACGGCGGCTCGGGCTGACGATCGTGTTCATCGCGCACGACCTGTCGGTGGTGCGCCATATGTGCGACCGCGTGGCGGTGATGTACCTCGGCAAGATCGTGGAGATCGGCGCCGGCGACGAGCTCTACGACTTCCCCCGCCACCCCTACACCGGCGCGCTGCTGGCCGCGGTGCCGCACGCGGACCCCTCCCGCCACGGCGAGCAGCGGCGCATCCTCGGCGGCGACGTGCCGAGCCCGGCCAATCCGCCGTCGGCCTGTCGCTTCCACACCCGCTGCCCGAAGGCGCAGGCGCTGTGCTCGCAGCAGGAGCCGCGGCTCGAGCGCAAGGGCTCCCCGATTCCGGGACGGGCCGGCACGCTGGTGGCGTGCCACTTCCCGCTGACCCGCGAGGAGGCGGAGGGCATGGGCGTACGATCTGCGCGATGAGCGCCGAGCCGGAGCCTTCGCCCGCGAGATCGCCGGCCACGCCCGCGTACGGCGCGCCGGACGACCGTCCCGGCGCGGAGGCGCAGGAGCTGCTGGCGCGGCTGATCCGCTTCAACACCGTCAACCCGCCGGGCAACGAGCGCCCCGCGCAGGAGCACCTGGCCGCGCACCTCACGCAGGCGGGATTCGACTGCGAGCTGTTGGGGGCGCAGCCCGATCGCCCCAACCTGGTGGCGCGCCTGCGCGCCGCCGACGGCGCCGACGGGCCGCGCCTGTGCTACCTGGGCCACGTCGACACCGTGCTCGCCAACCCGTCGGAGTGGACCCACGACCCCTGGTCGGGCGAGCTCGCCGACGGCTTCCTGTGGGGCCGAGGGGCGCTCGACATGAAGTCGCAGGTGGCCGCGGAGATCGCCGCCGCCGCCGCGCTGGCCCGCTCCGGCTGGCGTCCGGCGCGCGGCGAGCTGCTGATCGTGACGGTGGTGGACGAGGAGACCGGCGGCTCGCTGGGGGCGGAATGGATCACCGTCAACCATCCCGAGAAGGTGCGCTGCGACCTGCTGGTGAACGAGGGCGGCGGCGCGGTGTTCGAATACGCCGGCCGGCGTCACTACGGGGTGTGCTGCGCGGAGAAGGGCGTGTTCCGCTTCACGCTCGCCACCAGCGGCGTGGCGGGGCACGCGTCGATGCCGGCGATGGGCGAGAACGCGCTGCTGAAGATGGGGCCGGCGCTCGAGCGCTTCGCCGCGCGCCAGCCCTCCTACCGTCCCACCGAGGAGGCGCTGGCGTTCCTGCGCGCGCTCGGCGAGGACCCGCAGGACCCCGAGGTGGCGGTGGCGCGGCTGCGCGCCGCCGACCCGCGCCTGGCGATCATGTTCGAGCCGATGCTGGGCGTGACGTTCACGCCCACGCGCATCTCCGCCTCGGAGAAGATCAACGTGATCCCCAGCCGCGCGGAGCTGCGCGTCGACTGCCGCGTGCCCCCCGGCCTCGGCGAGTCCGACGTGCGCGACGGCCTGGCCGAGGTGCTCGGCGCGCCCGCGCCGGGCGAAGGCGCGAGCGTTCCCGGGGAGGCGGACGGCGCCGGCGGCGGGGACGCGCCGCCGTGGCAGATCGAGTTCACCGAGCGGGTGGTGGGCAACCGCTCGCCGCTTCGCTCGCCGCTGATGGACGCGATTTCGACGTGGATCGGCGAGCACGACCCCGGCGCGGCGGTGGTGCCGGTGGCGCTGCCGGGCTTCACCGACTCGCGCCACTTCCGCCTGGCCTTCCCGGAGTGCGTGGCGTATGGGTTCTTCCCCCAGCGCCACCAGTCGATGCTGGCCAGCACGCCGCTGATCCACGGCGCCGACGAGCGCATCGACGTGCGCGACCTGGCGTTCGCGGCCGAGCTCTACCGCGACCTCGCGCTGCGCCTGCTGGGCTGAGCGCGCGGCGTGCCCGCGCCCGGCGCGCCGGGCCGCCGCGCGGACGGCCTTGACGGCTCCGCCGCCAGCTCTCGACAAGAGCGCCGCCAGCCCGCATAATGGAGTGGATGCCAAGGATGGTGCACTCGCTGGAGGGGATGGGACTGTGAGCGGCGGCGCAACGACCACCACGGCGCCGACGGCTGGCGGGCGGCCGGCGCTGAAGTCGGCGACGCGCGCTCACGGGCCGACAGCGCACGTACCTTCACGGCAGGCGGCGCCCGGGGGGGCGTCGACGCACACCGTGACCGGGCGCGCCGCGAAGCACGCGGCCCCGGCCGCGGTGCGCGTGGTGAGCAGCGCGCCGACGGCGCAGGTGTCGTTCGCCCAGGAAGTGCAGAACTTCGCGCTCAACTGGGAGCCGGTGATCGCGATCCTGTTCTTCACCGCGCTGATCTTCATGATGTGGCGGATGCTGAAGGTGATGCCGCGGATCAAGCCGCAGCGCATCAAGCCGGCCTCGGACCAGTCGGTGACCTTCGCGGACATCGCGGGCGTGGACGACGCCAAGGGCGAGCTGAAGGAGATCGTCGAGTTCCTGCGCGAGCCGCGGCCCTTCCAGGCGCTGGGCGCGAAGGTGCCCAAGGGCGTGCTGCTGCACGGCCCGCCGGGCACCGGCAAGACGCTGCTGGCGAAGGCCGTGGCGAACGAGTCGGGCGCGCAGTTCTTCGCGCAGTCGGCGGCGTCGTTCGTGGAGATGTTCGCGGGCCTCGGCGCGGCCCGCATCCGCCGGCTGTTCGCGATCGCGCGCAAGCACGAGCCGGCGATCATCTTCATCGACGAGCTCGACGCGGTGGGCGGGCACCGCGGCATGGACGTCTCGGGCGAGAAGGACCAGACGCTGAACCAGCTGCTGGTGGAGATGGACGGCTTCTCCTCGAGCGGGCGGGTGGTGGTGATCGCGGCGTCCAACCTGCTGGACAAGCTCGACCCGGCGCTGCTGCGTCCCGGCCGCTTCGACCGCCAGGTGTTCGTGGCGCCGCCCGACGTGAACGGCCGCGTGGGCGTGCTGGCGGTGCACACGCGCGAGAAGCCACTGCAGAACGTGGACCTGGGCCTGGTGGCGCAGCAGACCAGCGGCTTGACCGGCGCGGACCTGGCCAACATCTGCAACGAGGCGGCGATCTTCGCGACCAGGCGCGGCGCCGGGGCGATCTCTATGCAGGACTTCGACTCGGCGCTCGAGCGCGTGATCGCGGGCGTGCAGTCCAAGCGCGTGCTGGGCGACCACGAGAAGCGCGTGGTGGCCTACCACGAGGCCGGCCACGCCCTCTGCGGCGAGCTGCTGCCGTCGGTGGACCGCGTGCACAAGATCTCGATCGTGCCGCGCGGGCGCGCGCTCGGCTTCACGCTGAACCTGCCCGACGAGGACCGCTACCTGAAGACACGCGAGGAGCTGCTGGACTACATGACGGTGCTGATGGGCGGGCGCGTGGCCGAGCAGATCGTGTTCGGGCAGGTCACCACGGGCGCCTCCGACGACCTCAAGCGCGTGGCCGACATCTCGCACGCGATGGTGCACGACTACGCGATGGGCAACGCCGGCGTGGGGCGCTCGCCGGACGGCGGCGTGCAGCTGTCGGAGCGCTCGCTGCGCATCCGCGACGAGGAGCGCCAGGACCTGATCGAGGAGGCCAGGCGCGCGGCGCAGCGCCTGATCCTCGCCTACCGCGCGCATCTGGACGCGCTGGCCGGCGAGCTGCTGGCGCACGAGGTGCTGGACCGCGACGCGATCGAGCGGATCATGGCGGGCGTGCCGCGCATGCAGCGCAGCCCCGGCGCGGGCCTGCGCGTGGTGGCGGCCGCCGAGGCGCACGAGCCGCCCGCGGGCCCGGCGGCGATCGTCAAGCCCGAACCGGGCGAGTAGCGCCGCGCTCCGGCGCGGCGCGTCGGCGCCTATAGACTGGCGGTCGTGTTCAGCCGCATCGACCACATCGGCGTGGCCGTGGAGGAGATCGAGCCCGCGCTGGAGCTCTACCGCGGGCGCTTCGAGCTGGACGTGGCGCACCGCGAGGTGGTGGCCGAGCAGGGCGTGGAGGCGGTGCTGCTGGACGTGGGCGAGAACCACGTGGAGCTGCTGGCGCCGCTGGCGCAGGACACGCCGGTGGGCAAGTTCCTGACCAGGCAGGGCCCCGGCCTTCACCACGTGGCCTACCAGGTGAGCGACATCGACGCCACCCTGGAGCGGCTCAGGCAGGCGGGCCTGCGGCTGATCGACGAGCGCCCGCGCACGGGCATCCGCGGCTCGCGCGTGGCCTTCCTGCACCCGCGCGCCACCGGCGGCGTGCTCACCGAGATCGTGCAGCCGGCGCACGGCGGGGAGGAGCGCTGATGCCCGCGTCCTCGCGCCGCGTGAGCATCGGCTTCGACGGCGGCCAGGTGCTGGCGCTGCGCGTCGGCGACGATCAGCTGAAGGCGCTGCACAAGGTGCTCGGAGAGGGCGGCTGGCACGACATCGACGGCGAGGACGGCCCGGTGCGCGTGGACCTGAGCAAGGTGGTGTACGTGAGCGCCGACAAGGACGAGTCGCACGTCGGCTTCGGCTAGGACGGCGCCAGGCGGCGCCCTGACGGCTGGTTGACCACCATCAACAACCTCGACGAGCGGCTGCTGCTGAAGGCGCGCACGCGCGGGCACACGCCGCAGGCCGAGCGCGCGGTGGCGCTGTTCTCGCGGCTTGGCGAGCACGCGGGCGTGTGGCTGGCGATCGGGCTCGTGGGCGGCGCGCTCGAGCGCGAGCGCCGCGGCGCGTGGCGCCGGGCGACGGCTGTGGTCGCGGGGACGTACGCGCTGAACACCGCGATCAAGCGGCTCGTGGGCCGGCGCCGGCCCGAGCTCGCGGGCCTGCCGCCGCTGACGGGCACGCCGAGCGCCCTGAGCTTTCCGAGCGCACATGCGTCCACGTCGTTCGCGGGGGCGCACGTGTATGCGCGCCTGGGCCTGCCGAGCGGGCCGCTGTACGCGCTGGCGAGCGGCCTCGCGCTGTCGCGGCTGTACCTCGGCGTGCACTACCCGTCCGACGTGCTCGCGGGCGCGCTGCTCGGAGAGCTCGTCGGGATTTCTGTAGCATGATTTGTGATACAGTTGGGCTGTGCCTCGTGCCCTCCACGTGCGGCTCGATGCCGACTCTGAAGCCGCGCTCGCGGTGCTGCGCGCCGAGGGAATGAGCGACTCCCAGGCGGTGCGGAGCGCATTGACGGAGGCGCGCGCGCGTCGGCGTCGGCGTGTTGCGCTGCGAGAGGAGGCACGACGACTGGCGGCCGATCCGAGAGATCGTGCCGAGCTGGCAGCGCTACGTGAGGAGCTCGACGAGCTCTCCCCGCCGTGGCCGGCCGACTGATGGTCCGGGGCGAAGTCGTGCGGCTGGGGGCCCCACGCCGCGCGCGCGGGCATGAGCAACGGGGGGCGCGCCCGGGCATCGTGGTGCAGGCGGATGAGCTGCTCGACCTGAGCACGGTGCTGATTGCTCCGACGTCGCGCTCCGCGCCGGCGGCGACGTTCCGTCCGACCGTCGAGCTGGCCGGGACGCCCACCCGCGTGCTCACCGATCAGCTGCGCGTGGTCGACGCGGAGGCGGTCAAGGGCGGCATCGGCCACCTCAGTCACGGCGAGATGGCGGCAGTCGACGACGCCTTGTCACTCGTCCTCGGCCTTCCGAGCTGAGACCCTCTCGGTGAGCACCCGCATCGGCATCGTGGGCATGCCCAACGCGGGCAAGTCCTCGCTCTTCAATGCGCTGACGAAGGCGGGCGCGGAGGCGGCCAACTACCCGTTCACGACGATCGAGCCGAACGTGGCGGTGGTGCCGGTGCGCGACGCGCGGCTGGAGCAGGTGGCGGCCACGGTGGGCGCCTCGGAGATCGTGTGGGACACGATCGACTTCCACGACATCGCGGGCCTGGTGGCGGGCGCTCACAAGGGCGAGGGTCTGGGCAACCGCTTCCTGGCGAACATCCGCGAGACGCACGCGATCGTGCACGTGGTGCGCGCGCACGGCGACGCGAGCGTGGTGCACCCGGAAGGCAGCGTGGACCCGATCAGGGACGTGGAGACGATCGAGACGGAGCTCGTGATGGCAGACCTGGAGCAGGCCGGCCGGCGCCTGGAGCGCGTGGGCAGGCAGGCGCGCGGCGGCGACCGCGTGGCGGTGGCGGAGGAGGCGTGGCTGCGCGCGGTTGTCGCGGAACTGGAGGCGGGCAGGCCGGCGCGCGGGGTGCCGGTGCCCGAGGAGGCGCCGAACGCGGCGCGCGAGCTGGGCGCGCTGACGAGCAAGCCGGTGCTGTTCGTGGCGAACGTGGACGAGGGCTCGGAGGAGCTGCCGGCGGCGCTGGCGGAGCACGCGGCGGCGCAGGGCGCGCGCGCGGTGGCGATCTCCTCGCGCATCGAGTCGGAGCTGGCGGAGCTCGAGGACGAGGACGCGGCGGCCATGCGCGAGGACCTCGGCCTGAGCGAATCCGGCCTGCAGCGCGTGATCGGCGAGGCGTTCGCGCTGCTCGAGCTGATCGCGTTCTTCACCGCCGGCGAGGGCAAGCCGGCGCAGTCCTGGCACCTGCGCAGCGGCCTCACCGCGTGGCACGCCGCCGGCGAGATCCACTCGGACATCCAGAAGGGCTTCGTGCGCGCCGAGGTGATCGGCTGGCGGGAGCTGGTGGACGCCGGCGGCTACGCCGGCGCGCGCGAGCGTGGCACGCTGCGCCTGGAGGGCCGCGACTACGCGATGAACGACGGCGACGTGATCACGGTCAAGTTCACGCCGTAGCGAGCCTGCCCAGGCGCTCGGCCAGGCGGCTCATGCCCAGCGCGCGGGCCGTCTCGGCGCCGTGCGCGTAGTCCGGATCGCGGTCGGCGGGGCGCTCCACCTCGATCCGCTGCAGTATGGCGATCCGCTTGAACTCGCGCAGCAGCTGCGCGTTCTCGCGCAGCGCCGCGGCTACTCGCGGGCGCATCACGACGCTCGCCCTGACGGCGGCTGCGTCGGCGTCGCCAGGATGCGCGTCGGCGCCCGCGGCGCTCAGCAGCGCCTCTAGCGAGCCGTGCTCGCGCAGCAGCGCGGCGGCGGTCTTGGCGCCCACGCCCGGCGCGCCCGGCAGGCCGTCGGAGGGGTCGCCGCGCAGCGCGATGAAGTCGGCCACCTGCGCCGGCTCCACGCCGTAGCGCTCGCGCACCTGTTGGGGACCGATCTCCCCGTGCGTGCCGCCGCCGCGCAGCTCCGCAACCGCCACGCGCTCGCTGACCGCGCCATACAGGTCGCGGTCGCCGGTCAGCAGCAGCGCGCGCCCGCCGCTCGCATCCTCCTCGCGCGCGTAGGAGTACATCACGTCGTCGGCCTCCAGCTCGTCGCTCGTCGCGTACGTCCAGCCGAAGCTCTCGAGCAGCGCCGGCGCTCGCTCCCATTGCGCCGCCAGCTCCGGCGGCATCGGCTCGCGATGGGCGTGATAGGCGGGGTACAGCGCCACGCGGTAGTCCGCCTGCTCAGCGCCCATGCACGCCACCACGCCGCGCGGACCCGGCGCCGGCAGGCGCCCCTCGTAAAAGCTCAGGATCGCGTTGACGGTGCCGAGCAGCGCGTTCACCGGCTCCCCGCCGGCGCCCACAATCGACTTCGGCAGCGCGAAGTACGAGCGGTACAGCAGCCATGGCACGTCCGCGATCAGCAGCGCTCGGGGCACCACGGCAGCGTACGCGTCACGGCCGGGAGCGGGCGGGTGGAGCCGGGTCGTGGGCGGGTGGCGCCGAGCCGGTGTGGGCGGGTGGCGTCGCGCCGAGCCGTGGGCGGAAGGCGCCGGGCCGGGCCATGGGCGGGTGGCGCCGGGCCGGCCGAGCCTGGCTAGCCGGCGCTGGCGCCGCCGGTGGAAGCGCCGGCGGCGGTTGCCGGCACGGGGGCCTGCGAGCCGCCCTGCGGCGCGCTCGCCGATGGCGTCGGGGCCGGCGCTGCGGGCGGGCTTTCCGGTGCCGGCGCCGCGAACGGCGCCCGGCCGCTCGCGTCCGGCTCGCGCGTCACCTTGCCGGCGCTCCTCACGCTGAAGTACGCCCACGCGCTCTGTAGGCCGAGGCGCGCCTCCAGTTCCGGGCCGCTCACCTGCACGTCGCCGCCCGAGCCCAGCACCTCCGCCGACACGATGCGCGGCGAGGCGCCGCGCTGGAGCACCTCGATGCCGCGCAGGGAGCCCTTCACTAGCCCCCGCAGGCGCGCCGCCGCGCTGGCGAAGCTGATCTTCACCTTCCAGCTCGACGCCTTCGTTTCGTAGGCGTCCGGCACGCCCCGCAGCCACGGCTGCGGCGGCGAGCCCGCGAAGGAGTTCTCGTCGTCCTCGGTCATGCCGCCCGAGCTCGCGAAGTAGTACGTGATCGCCGGCCTGCCTTCGTAGGTCACCACCTGCCCAGCCGTGTCAGCCACCGCCGCGTTGGTCGCCGCCGTTTCCGCCGCCGCGCCCTCGTAAACCTGCGAGCGCGTGTCCGCGTACACGTCGAAGCGCCGCCCGCCCGCGTCCGCGGTGAGCGCGAACGTGCGGCTGGCGATCGCCTGCGCCTCCAGCGCCTCCAGCGGCCAGCTCGCCGGCATCTCCGCCGAGACCACCCCGCGCACGTAGCGTTCCAGCGGCACCCCCACCACCCTCGAGCCCTCCAGCACCTTCACCACGAAGCCCGCCGGCGCCTGCCCGAGCGCGGTGCCGGTGTAGTAGTGCGCCAGGATCTGCTGGTCGGACCAGCCGTGCTGGGCGTAGCCCAGCGCGCCCCATTGGCTCATCCCCACCCCGTGGCCGTTGCCCGCGCCTTCCACGATCAGCGTCGAGCCCGCCGCTTGCGCCGGCGCCGCCAGCAGCGCCGGCGCGCCCGCCAGCGCCAGCGCGCCCGCCGCCACCAGCGTCCGCAGCAGCGCGGCGAGGCGGTGGTAGGTTGAGGCGATGAGCGCCGTCCTCGCCTTGCGCCGCACCGCCGGCACGGCAACGTCGCGTCGCAGGGGAGGGACACCCATGTGTCCACGGTCGGCCCCGCCGGCCGTGCGCCTGAGGGCTGCACGATGAGTGCCAGCGGGAGTTCGAGCGGCGGCGGCGAGCCCTCGCCGGACGCCGCCGAGGAGATCTCGCCGGGCGCCGAGCCCGGCCGCGGCGAGCCCGACGGCGGCGACCTCGCAGCGCGCGAACGCGCCGTGCTCGGGGCGGTCCCCACCCAGTTCTACGTCGGCGGCGAGTGGCGCGCCGCCGCCGGCGGCGCCACGCTGGCCGTCGAGGACCCCTCCACCGGCGCGGAGCTCGTGCGGGTCGCCGACGGCCGGTCCGAGGACGCGCTCGCTGCGCTGGCCGCCGCCGCCGAGGCGCAGGCGCGCTGGGCCGCGCACCCCCCGCGCGAGCGCGGCGAGATCCTCAGGCGCGCCTACGAGGCGATCGTGGCCCAGGGCGAGGAGCTGGCGCTGCTGATGACGCTCGAGATGGGCAAGGCGCTGGCCGAGTCGCGCGCGGAGATCTCATACGCGGCCGAGTTCTTCCGCTGGTTCGCCGAGGAGGCGGTGCGCATCCACGGTCGCTACATGGTCAACACCACCGGCAGGGGCCGCATCCTCACGATGCGCCAGCCGGTCGGCCCGTGCGTGTTCGTCACCCCCTGGAACTTCCCGATGGCGATGGGCACCAGGAAGATCGCCCCGGCGATCGCCGCCGGCTGCACGATGGTGGTCAAGCCCGCCAAGCAGACCCCCCTGTCGATGCTAGCCCTCGCCAGGATCCTGGAGCAGGCCGGGCTGCCCGGCGGCGTGTTGAACGTGATCACCGCCCACAGCGCCGGCGGCGTGATCGAGCCGCTGCTGAGGGACGCGCGCACGCGCAAGCTGTCCTTCACCGGCTCCACCGAGGTGGGGCGCACGCTGATCGAGCAGTCAGCGCAGCAGGTGCTGCGCGTGTCGATGGAGCTGGGCGGCAACGCCCCCTTCCTGGTGTTCGAGGACGCCGACCTCGACGCCGCCGTGGAGGGCGCGATGCTGGCCAAGATGCGCAACGTGGGCGAGGCCTGCACCGCCGCCAACCGCTTCCACGTGCACCAGTCGCTGGCCGAGGAGTTCGCGCTGCGGCTGGCGGAGCGCATGGGCGCGCTGAAGGTCGGTCGCGGCACCGAGCCCGACGTCGATGTGGGGCCGCTGATCGACCAGGCCCAGCGCGCCAAGGTCTCCGAGCTCCTCGCCGACGCCACCGCCCGCGGCGCACGCGTGCTCGTCGGCGGCTCGCCGCTGTCCGGCCCCGCCCACCCCGGCTACTTCTTCGAGCCCACCGTGCTCGCCGGCGTGGGCGAGGACGCGCGCGTGCTCGCCGAGGAGATCTTCGGCCCGGTCGCGCCGGTGGCCGCCTTCGCCAGCGACGAGCAGGCGCTGGCGGCCGCCAACCGCACCGAGTACGGCCTCGTCGCCTACGTCTACACGCGCGACCTCGAGCGCGCCTTCCACGTCTGCGAGGGCATCGAGACCGGCATGGTGGGCCTCAACCAGGGGGTCGTCTCCAATCCCGCCGCGCCCTTCGGCGGCGTCAAGCAGTCCGGCTTCGGCCGCGAGGGCGGCTTCGAGGGGATCGGCGAGTACCTCGAGACCAAGTACGTGGCGATCGCCGTTTGAGGCGGCCCCGCCGATCCGAGACGGCGCGCTCGGATCGGCAGCAGCCCGCCGCGGTCGGCTAGGGCCTGATCTCCACCGCCGAGGCGGCGGTGTTGCTCGAGCGCATCACCAGCGTCGAGGCGTCCGGGCCCGTCCAGCTCGAGCCGCCGTCTTCGGAGGCTTCGGTGAAGACCGCCTGTTCTGCTTCCCTGCCTTCTTCGACCGAGAACGACGTCGTGCTGGTGAGGCTGGGCGCGTCCACGTCACCTGACTGCACCCCGCCGAGCGATCCGCTCATCCTGAACAGGATGCCGCCGCAGCCGAACTCCGCGAGGTAGGGCTGGTGTTCGGAGCTCGCGAGCTCGGTCCACACCGAGCCTGCCACCGGCCCCAGCAGCCTGGTCGCGAGCAGGTTCGTGACGATCGTCCCGGCGCCGGGCGACGGCGTGCCGTCGGGGCCTTCGCTGGTGCACTGCCTGCCCGAGGATTCGCAGCCGGTGAACGTGATCCGCTCGCTTCCCGTCGCCGTGCCGGTCACTTCGCCGCTCGCGCTGCTCGCCGAGCACGTCACCACCGGCGCGCCCGGCAGCTGCGCCGTTTCCAGCGTCACCGCGCCGGTGCTCGCGGTGAAGCCCGCACCCGCCTTTTCATAGCCGCCCTTGTGCGGCTTGGACGATCTCGCGCTGCAGCTCGAGTCGGTGTATTCGCCCTTCTTGTGCGCCACGCACGCGGGGGTGGGCCCCGGCAGCCATTCGTACTTGCCCTTGTGGTCCGGCACGCCCTTCTTCTCGGCCACGTTCTGGCAGGTGGGGTCGCTGTATTCGCCCCCCTTCTGGGCCACGCAGCGGCCGTATTCCGGCGAGCCGCTCAGGGTCGTGAAGGTCTGGTCGGCGCCGTAGCTCGTGCCCAGCGTGTTCGTGGCCACGATCCGGTAGTGGTAGGTCTGTCCTTCGCTCAGTTCCGTCAGCGGCGCGTTCACCGCGAAGCCCGAGCCGAGCCGCCACGAGCACGGCACGCTGGTGCCGTATTCCGCCGTGGTGCCGTATTCGAAGTGGCAGTCGCTTTCCGCTTCGCCGTTGGTGTCCTCGCTGGCGTGCAGGTCCGCCGAGACCTGCGAGACCGAGGTGGCTTCTTCGCTCGTCACGGTGGGCGCCGCCGGTTCGTTGGGGCCGATCTTCAGCGAGTAGGGGTTTTCCGGCCCTGACATCAAGCCCGTCAGCAGCAGGCCCTCCGCGACTCCCGACAGGCCCTTGCAGGTGATGCTGGGGATCGTCACGGTGCCCGTGAAGTGCGGTCCCGCCAGTTTCAGCACCAGCTGCTCGCCGGGCATGTCGGTGCTGAGGTGGAACACCACCGGTTCGGAGGTTTCGCATTCGCTCCGCACTTCGAGCCCCAGCAGCCCGGTCGCGGTGATGCCGAGGTCGGCCTTGCTTTCCACGCTCATGTTCATGCAGGTCGTGCCGAAGCGCGGTTCGGCGCAGTCGGAGGGCGAGACGGTGGAGATGGTGCCTTCGGACGGGCCCACCTGCGTGAACGTCACCCCCACTTCGGTGGGCAGCGCTCCACCCAGTTTCAGTTTCGCTTTGAATGGCGGCACGTAGATGCTGCCGCTGATCGTGCCCGACAGCGAGGTCGCGGTGGAAGTCACCTCGGCCACGCCGTTGAAGGTCGAGCCCTGCGGCAGCTCCACCGGTTCGTTCAGCTTCTTGGGCGTGAGCGAGCCCCACACCGCCCAGTTCGTGAACGACACCGGCTCGGTGATCGCGGCCGCCGACGCGGCCATCGCGGACGCCGCCACGATGGCGCCCAGCAGGGCGGCGAGCACCGCCACACCACGCGACTTGCAACCCATATGAGATCCCCTCCACCCCGACACTTGACGAATAGATATACGCGCGTCGGTGCAGACAATACCCCTGGCTGGACAGCCGTAAACGCCGACTGATCAAGTAATTCCGGGTTTATCGGACGGTTCCGCGGGTGCGAAGCGCCCTTGCCGGGACCGCGCCGCGCCGGGACCGCGCCGCGCCGGGGCGGGCGCCGAGCCGGCGCGCGGCGCAGCCAAGCCGCCGCGATCCCTGCGCTGCTAGGCGCTCGCGGCCAGCACGCGCACCACGCTGTCAGCCACGCACACCGGCTTCTCGCCGCCCTCGGCCTCGACGGTGAAGCGCGTGACCAGCTGGTGCCAGCCTCCGCCCACGTCGGTGAGCTCCACGATCTGGGCGTAGGCGTGCAGGCGCGAGCCAACCGGCACCGGCGCCGGGAAGCGCACCTTGTTCCAGCCGTAGTTCACGGCCAGCGCGAAGCCGCTCCACTCGTTGAGCTCGCCGCGCATGCCGTCGATCATCGACAGCGTGAGGTTGCCGTGGGCGATCGGCCCCCCGAACGGGCTCTCGCGCTTGGCGCGCTCCACGTCCACGTGGATCCACTGGTGATCGCCGCTGACCTCGGCGAAGCGGTCGACCATCTCCTGGGTCACCTCGCGCCAGGCGCTCGGACCCACGACCTGATCCTGCAGGCCGCGCAGGCCGTCGATGCCGTCGGCCACCGCCTTGGGGATGCTCGCGCTGATAGCCATGCCCTCTCCTCTCGCTTAGCCTCGAACCGAGGCAATGCTAGCCGGGCTAGGCGTTCTGCGGGTCGGCGCGCACCGTCGGCAGGCTCGCGCCGAGCAGGCCCTCCACCGCGTCGGCCGCCACCGGCTTGCCCATCAGCGCGCCCTGCGCCATCGTGCAGCCCATCGACTGCAGCGCGGTCATCTGTTCGTAGCTGTCGATGCCCTTCGCGATCACGCGCAGCGACAGCTCGCGCCCCACGATCATGATCGCCTCCAGCAGCCACGTGCGGTAGTCCTCGTCCTCCGCGGCGGCCAGCGAGCCGCGGTCCACCTTGAGGTCGTCCAGCGGCAGCCGGCGCAGGTCGGAGTGGTATGCGTAGCCGCTGCCGCCGAAGTCGTCGATCGCCACGCGCACGCCCAGCTCCTTGATCTCCTGCAGGCGTTCCACCGCGGCGCTCACGTCGCGCATCACGGTCGTCTCGGCGATCTGCAGCGTCAGCAGCGACGGGTCGATGCCCGACTGCTGCAGCGCTCGCCGCACGTCTGTGACGAAGCCGTCGCGGTTGAGCTGGTTGGGCGTCACCTCCACCGACACGCCCACGTGGTGTCCGGCCACGTCCCAGGCGGCCGCGCGCGTGCACGCCTCTTCCATCGCCCAGCGGCCGATCGGCACGGTCAGGCCGGTCTCCTCGGCGAGCGCGATGAAGTCCTCGCCGCCGAGCACGCCCTGCTTCGGGTGCGCCCAGCGCACGAGCGCCTCGAGGCCCGCCACGGCGCCGGTCTCGAGGTCGTAGACGGGCTCGTAGAGCAGGAAGAACTGCTTCTCGGCCAGCGCCCGGTTGAGCTCGGCCTCGAGCACGCCGCGGCCCTCGATCACCGAGCGCATGTTGGCGTTGAAGAGCGTGTAGCGGTCCTTGCCCGCCGACTTCGCTGCGAACAGCGCCAGCTGCGCGTCGCGCAGCAGGTCCTCCGGGCTCGCGTAGCGCCCGAAGGCCACGCCGATGCTCGCGGTCAGGAAGAAGTTGGGCCCGAAGTCGTCGAGTTCGAAGGGCTTGTGCAGCGCCTCCACCACGCGCATCGCCAGCGAGTCCAGGCGCGCCCCCCGCGCCGCCGACTCCACCAGCAGCACGAACTCGTCGTCGTCGAGACGGCCCACGGTGTCGCCCGCGCGCACCACGTTCTCGAGGCGCTCGGCCACGATCTTGAGAATCTGATCCCCGGCGGCCCGGCCAAGCCTGTCGTTCACGTCGGTGAACCAGTCGATGTCGATGAACAGCGCGCCCACCAGCAGCCCCGACTGGCGGTTCGCGCGCGCCAGCATGCACTCCGCGCGGTCCATCATCAGCGCGCGGCTCGGCAGCCCCGTGAGCGGGTCGTGCAGCTCCTGCGCCGCCTGCGCCCGAGCGCCGCGCGGCGGCAACGCGCGCACCGCCGGGCGCCCCACGCCGAGCACGAGCAGCAGCAGCCCCACGGCCGCGCTCAGCACGCAGCCCACGATCAGGAGCGCCAGCGCGTCGCCGTGCGAGAGCGAGCTCGCGCCGACCGCCGCGCCGTACGCCTGCACGGTCCAGCCGTCGTGCATCGCCACCGCAGTGGTCGGCGTGCCCGGCCCGGCCGCGCCGGCCGCGAAGGTCACGTCGGCGGTGCTGCTGTGGAAGCTCATTCGTGCCGCTGCGCCCGCGTGACCCTGCAGGGCCGAGCGGAGCAGCACCCCCGGCACGAAGACTTGGCGCAGCCACCCGGCGAAGGCGCCGATGCGCGCCCCGTGGGTGGCCGGCGGCTGGTTGCCCCGGTAGACCGGCGTCAGCACTTCCAGGGTGCCGCCGTCCGCGGTCAGCGCCGTGTAGTGGCTGAAGCCGCTGTCGCGCGAGAGCAGCAGCCCGGTGCGCTCCTCGCAGTAGTCCAGGCCCCGCGCCGGCCGCTCGCCGGCGCGGCGCACCAGGTTGGTCACCGCCAGGCAGTAGTAGGGGCGCGTCCCCGCCGGGCGGATCTTGGGCACGGGCGCCGTCGCCGCTTCGCCCGCGGCCGTCGTGGCGGTGGCGCTCGTCGTGGCCGCGCTCGCGCTCGTGGCGCTCGTCGTGGCGGCTGCGCCGGTACTCGCACGCCGCTTGCCGGCCGGCGAGGGCCCGAGCGTGTGGGTCGCCGCGCGTGCTGCGAACGCCGGCAGGTCGGAGTCGGTGACGAGCGCGATCACGCCGAGCTGCTGCAGCTCCGGGTAGCGGCGCAGCGTCTGCGCCCATTTCGCCCACCTGTCGAATTCGGCGGGCGTCGCCCTGGAATCGCCGGCGAGGAAGGTGGCGCCGCCCACGCGCAGCTCTTCCTCGTGCTGGATCGCCAGCTTCAGGGCGGAGGCCACGCCGGCAGAGGTCTGCTGCGAGCTCTCACGTTCGCTGTTCGTGTTGGTGCGCGCCACCGCGTGCGCGCCCACGATCGAGGCGACCACGCCGGCGGCCACGCACAGCGCCGCGAGCGCCGCCCACGCGATCTTCCGCAGGCTCACCGCCGGCACGCCCGCGCCGGCGCCGCCGGTCGCGCCCTCCGGCGGCGACTGCGCCTGCGCGTCGCGCTGCTCCTGGCTCTTGCCGTCGAACACGTAGCCGCCGTCGCCGGCGCCCGCGCGTGGAGCCGCGCCGCCGGCTGCGGGGCGGGCGCCCTGCGCAGCGCCGCTCGGTTGCGTGCGGCCCGCCTGCGTTTCGCCGGTTGGCTGCGGCTGCGCCGCGGGCCTCTGCGCGGGCCTCGACGCGGGCGGCTGCGCTGGCCTCTGCGCGGGCGGCTGCGCGGGCCTCGACGCGGGCGTGGCGCGCTGCGGCGGCCGGGGCGGCTGCGGCTGTCCGGGCTGCGGCTGTCCGGGCTGCGCCTGTCCGGGCTGCGGCTGTCCGGGCTGCGGCTGTCCGGGCTGCGCCTGTCCCGGCTGCGCCGAGCCGGAGCCGGGCTGCGGCTGCCCTGCCCTCGGGCGATCTTGAGGTGTGTTGCTATCTGGCACGAGGACCCCGTCGAGACGCAGCGCGAGGCTGCGTCTCCTGCAGGCTTGATCGAGCGCCGGTGGAGTGCCTGATCTGCATCGTGCGTCCATCTCGACGAAAAGCCGATGCGGGTTTACAGGTGCAATTCGCTTGCCGCGCACGACGCGCGCAGCATCTAGGGTGTGCTCGAGTGGAGCTCTCAAGCGAAGCCACCGCCGCGGCGGACGCGGCTAGCAAGCCGTTCTCGCGGCCGGTGCCGCTGAGCGAGGTGCACCAGCTCTACCGCAAGCACTTCGAGGACTGCCGCAAGGAGCGGCGGCTGCTGTCCACCGCCAGCTTCTTCGTGACGTTCGCGGCCGTGCGCGGCGTGACGCACGCGATCAGGGCGCAGCGCGGACCGTTCAGGAACATCACCCCCGGCGGGCGGCACATCCACCACATGACCTTCGGCATCGCCGGGCTGCTCACGGTGGGCTACCTGTGGATGATGGAGATCGGCGTCGACTCGCAGCGGCGGCGCGCCTCGCGCATCACCTCCGGCGTGTACGGAGCGGGCGCGGCGCTGACGCTGGACGAGTTCGCGCTGTGGCTCAACCTGGCCGACGACTACTGGAACCGGCAGGGGCGCGAGAGCATCGACGCCGTGGCGCTGTTCGGCTCGCTGCTGGCGGTGAGCCTGACCGGCAGGGGCTTCCTGGCCGAGCTGCTCGCTCGCACGCACGCGGGCGCCCAGCCTGGGCGCCGGGCGGACGAGCGCAGCGGCTGACGCGCGCCGGCGCGGCGCGGCGCTATGGTCGGGCGATGGCGGCGCGGCGCGCGGTGCGAATGCCCTCGATGCGCCCGCCCGCCCGCTCGTTGCGCGCGGCGTTCGTCCTGGCCGCGGTGGCGCTCGCCGGCTGTGGCAGCTCCGCCGCCTCGCCGAACGGCATCGCCTCGATGTCGGCGCAGGAGATCGTCTCGGAGGCCACGAGGGCGGCGCAGGGCGCTGCGACGGTCCACGTTGCAGGCTCAATTGTGAGCGCGCACAGGCCGATATCGCTGAATATGGAGCTCGTTTCGCAGATGGGCGCGCAGGGGACCGTCACGCTGGGCGGCCTCGGCGTGCGGCTCGTGCGGCTCGAACGCACTCTGTATCTGAAAGGCAGCGGCAGCTTCGACCGGCGCGTGCTCGGCCGAGAGGCCGCGCGCCACCTGCGTGGCAGGTGGCTGCAGGGCGCCGCCGGCTCGCCCGCGCTCGCGCCGCTGGCCTGGCTGTGCGACGCGCGGCGGCTGCTCGCTCGCCTGCTCGCCGGGCACGGGCGGCTCCTCCGCGCCGGCGCAAGCACGGTGGACGGACGCAAGGCCACGGCGGTACAGGATCCCGCCGCCGGCGGCACCCTGTACGTGGCCAGCACCGGCGTGCCCTACCCGCTCGAGCTGGCCAAAGGCGGCGCCCACGCGGGCACCGTGGTGTTCGACCGCTGGAACCGGCCGGTCGCGCTCACCCCCCCGAGCAACCCGGTCGCCGTCGGCGAGCTGGCCGGGCGCCGCTGAGGGGTGCTTGGGCAATATGTCTAGCGTCACCAACCCCCGGTCAAGCGCGCGGCGGCGCCCGTCGAACGTGGCGGCATACGCAGCGGATCTTGGGCGGGACCGGAAGACCAGCGGAGCTCTCAGTGCAAAGCGCGATCGAAGCCAGCTTCTTGCAGCGGCCCGTGGACGGCGGCCAGGAGCGCGCGCGGCCGTCGGCGCGGCCCGCTCGCCCACGCCTGGAGGCGCTCGTGCTTAGGCGCACGGAATCGCGCCGGCACCCCGCGGGCGGCCCGCCCCGAGGCGGCCCCTCGACGCTGCGCGCGCTCGCCTGGGCGCTGCTGTGCGCGGCGGGCTTCGCCGGTGCGCTGCTCGCCGGCGCCTCGCCGCTGATCGTCGGCTGCGCGATCGTCCTGGCGGGCGCGGCGGCGGCGCTCGGCTGGCACCTCGGCGAGGGCGGCAGGATGGTGCTCGAGGACGAGATCGACCACCGCACCAGCGAGCTGAAACGAGCGCTCTCCCAGCTGGAGATCGCCCAGGCGGAGACGGTGCAGAGGCTGTCGATGGCGGTGGAGTTCCGCGACGAGGACACCGGCGCGCACATCGAGCGCATCGGGCGCTTCTCGGTTCTCCTGGCCGAGCACATCGGCATGGACGCGGAGTTCTGCGAGCGGCTGCGTCACGCCGCGCCGCTGCACGACGTGGGCAAGGTGGCGATCCCCGACGCGATCCTGCTCAAGCCCGGCCCGCTGACCCCGGAGGAGCGAGCGATCGTCGAGACGCACGCGGAGGAGGGCCACCGCCTGGTGCGCGGCTCCTCCTCCTCGATCCTCGACATGGCCGCCACGATCGCGCTCAGCCACCAGGAGAAGTGGGACGGCAGCGGCTACCCGCGCGGCCTCAAGGGCGAGACGATCCCGATCGAGGGTCGCATCGTGGCGATCGCCGACGTGTTCGACGCGCTCACCTCCGACCGCGTCTACCGCAAGGCCTTCTCGATCGACGAGGCGGTGCAGATGATGCGCGAACAGCGCGGCCGCCACTTCGACCCGGTGCTGCTGGACGCGTTCATGGAAGTGCTCGGACGCTCCGGGCCCGACGCGCGCGAGCAGCTTCGCTCCGATCCCGCGGCGCTCGTGGAGAGCACGCTCGAGAGCTTCGCCACGGCGCTCGAACGCGGCGACGCGGAGATGGCCGAGGCGGCCATCGCCACGGCGATCGAGGACGGCATCACCCCCACCACGCTGCACGCCGAGGTGATCGGCCCGGCGCTGCGGCGCATTGACGTGCTCACGCAGTCGGGCGAGTTCGACGCCGAACGCGAGCACCGCGCGCGCACGATCACGCGGCGCGTGCTGGCCACGCTCTACCGCTACATGACCGGTGCCACCGAACCTACGCGCGAGCGCGTGCTGCTGGCCGGCGTGGAGGGCGACGAGCACACGCTCGGCCTGCAGATGGTGCATGACCAGCTCGCCGCCGCCGGCTTCCAGACGATCTTCGACACCGACGTCTCCGCGCAACGGCTGCTCGAGATCGTCGACAGCCAGTCCCCGGACCTGGTGGTGCTGGGCGCGACGCTGCCGGAGGCGGCCGAGCCGGTCGAGATCGCGCTGCGCGACCTGCGCTCCAGCCGTCCCGGCCTGCCGATCGTGCTCGGCGGGCCGGCCGTGGGCGGCAGCCTGCCGCGCGAGCGCCGCGGCATGAGGGTGCTGGAGCGGATCGACGAGTCGGTGGAAGCGGTGGAAGACCTGCTCGCCGCCGCCTCGGCCGCGCCCGTATAGATTCTCGCGCATGGGCTCCAGCGCGAGAGTAGATTCCCGCGCATGAGCACCCGCGCGATCGTGACCGGCGGCGCCGGCTTCATCGGCTCGCACGTGGTCGACGCGCTGCTGGCCGACGGCCACGAGGTGAGCGTGATCGACGACCTCTCCTCCGGCGAGGCCGCGCGCGTGGCCCCCGAGGCCGAGCTGCTGGAGCTGGACGTCACCGACGCGCCGGCGCTCGAGCGGGCGTTCGAGCGGGTCGCGCCGGGCGCGGTGTTCCACCTGGCGGCGCAGGCCAGCGTGGTGGTGTCGGTGGAGAACCCGCGACGCGACTGCGAGGTCAACGTGCTCGGCACGCTCAACGTGCTCGAGAGCGCGGGGCGCCGCGGCGCGCCGGTGATGTTCACCTCGACCGGCGGCGCGCTCTACGGCGACGCTGCGCCGATGCCCACCGCGGAGAGCTGCATCCCCGAACCGCTGTCTCCATACGGCGCGTCGAAGTGGGCCGCCGAGTCCTACGTGGGCACCTGGTCGCGCGCCTGCGGCATCCCGCACGCGGTGTGCCGCCTGGGCAACGTCTACGGCCCGCGCCAGAGCCCGCACGGCGAGGCCGGCGTGGTGGCGATCTTCTCCGAGCGCCTGCACGCCGGGCGCGCGCCCACGCTGTACGGGCAGGGCACGCCCACGCGCGACTATGTGTACGTGGGCGACGTGGTGCGCGCGCTGCTGGCCGCCTGCGGCAAGGCCGGCACCTACAACGTCGCAACCGGCGAGGAGACCGACGTGAGCACGATCTGGCGGGAGCTCAGCGCGGTGGCCGGCAAGCAGATCGAGCCCGAGCTGGCCGACCTGCGCCCGGGCGAGCTCACGCACAGCCGCCTCGACGTCTCGCTGGCCGAGCGCGAGCTGGGCTGGCGGGCGCAGGTGGGGATCGTGGAGGGGCTGCGCATGACCTACGAGGCGCTGGTGGAGGAACTCGAGCGCGGCGGATAGGGCCGCGGCCAGCCGGTAGCATCGAAGCCGGGCCGCATGGCCCGCCCAGCGGCGAGATAGCTCAGTTGGTAGAGCACACGACTGAAAATCGTGGTGTCCCCGGTTCGAATCCGGGTCTCGCCATACGCCCCTCGGAAACCGCTCGGTGGGGCTTGTGCCGGCGAACCCGGCCTGCCGGCGCGAACCCCTTTGGTGTTCGCGGGGGCACGCTGTCTGAGCCGGCCTACTCCAGGCCCGCCCTGACTGCGAACGCGGCGGCTGCGGTTCGTGACGGCAGGTTGAGCTTGTTCCGGATGTTGGCGACGTGGCGGTGGACCGTGTGGGCGCTGAGCACGAGCTGCTCGGCGATGGCGGCATCGCTGAAGCCGCGTGCCACGAGCGTGAGCACTTCGCGCTCGCGTGCGGTCAGCGACTGCGCCAACGGCGCGGCGTGCGCGCCTTGCCCTGCGCCGAGGCCGAGCGCGCCGGCGATGGCCGCACCGGTGCCGCTCGCGTCCCCGCGCCAGGGGTGGTGCGCGTTGCCGGGGAGGGGGATCAGGCGCGCATCGGGTGCCAGGGTGGCGACCTCGCGGCCCTGGGAGAAGGGGACGGTGCGGTCCCCGGTGCGGTGGATCACGACCGTTGGCGTCCGCAGATGGGCGAGGTCGTCGCGGATGTCGAGCGCGAAGATCAGCTCGAGCAGGTCGGCGGCCATGTCCGCGCTCGCGGAGGTCCGCTGGAACTCGACGTATGCCCTTCGCTCGCGATCGTCGGCCCCGGTCATGAACACCTCCGCGAGGATCCGCGAGCCGAACCCCCAGGTGCCGCGCACGAGCTCGATCAGCGACGCCTGCGCCTGCGGCGGGGCCAGGGCTTGGCCGTCCGCCCAGCCGGCGTAGATCGCGAGCCGCTCCACGCGCTCGGGGTGGCGACGCGCGTACGCGGCCGCGAAGCAGCCGCCGCATGAGACGCCGACGAGCGAGCAGCTGTCCACACCGTGCTCGTCGAGGAGCGCGTGGAGCACGCCGAGCTCGGACTCGAGCGAGGTGTGGTGCGGCTCGCGCCGGCGGTCGGACAGGCCCACGCCGAGCCTGTCGTAGCGCAGCACCGTGTGCGTCTCCACGAGCTCGCCGAAGAACGAGCGAAAGCCGGGCTGCTGCCACTCGAGCTCGATGTGGCTGATCCACCACGGCGGGAACACCAGCACCGGCCCCTCCCCCACGAGCGAGTACGCCACCTTGCGTCCCTCGAAGTCGAAGAAGCCGATCCGCTGGTCCAGCATGATCGCTGAGGCTACATGCAGGCGCTCGCGATCATGAGCGCAGGGGGCATATGGCCGGTCGGGCCATCTCCGCGGGATGGCCCGTAATCGCGATGACGGCGCCGGGCGCGGTTGGGATGCTCTCGAGACGCTGCATCAACCACAAGACCGGCTCATCGCGAGCTGCGAGGAGTGCGAAATGCCATTCATCAACGTGAAGGTCATCGAGGGAGTCTTCACCGTCGAGCAGAAGCGCGAGATCGCCGAGCGCCTGAGCGAGGCGATGATCGACATCGAGGGCGAGAGCATGCGCGAGGTCACGATGGTCGTGATCGATGAGACGAAGTCCGAGGACTGGGCGATCGGGGGCCGCTGCCTGAGCACCGAGGACGTCCGCGCGCTCGCAGCCCAGGGTGCAGGCGCAAAGCCATGAGCCCGCACCCCGAGACGACCCCGCGGGTCACGCGCGCGAGCCGATCGCAGGTCGCGGCCCGGCAGGCGCCGCTGCGGCGTGCCTACGAACAGGACGCCGCGCAGGCGCTCGTCGTCGACCGCGCTCACACGGTCGGCCGCGAGCTCGATGACCCCGTTCGCACCGCCGTGGTGCCCGGCGAGGAGTACCGCGCCGAGGACGTGGTGATCGCCATCGGCAATCACCGCGGGGTCGGCGGCCTGCACGACGCTCCCAACTCCGGGGAGCTGCTGTGCGCCGCGCTCGCAGCCTGCCAGGACTCGACCATCCGCATGGTCGCCGACCTCCTGGGCGTGCGCTTGACCGCGCTTGCGGTCGAGGTTGAAGGCGACGTGGACCTGCGCGGCGCGCTCGCGGTGGACGGGTCGGTGCGCGTGGGCTTCCAATCGATGCGCTGCCGGGCCAACGTCGAGGTGGCGCACGGCACCGATCCGCGGATCGTCGAGATGCTGCTCACCGCCGCCGAGCGCTCGTGCGTCATTCTCGACACCCTCAGACATGGAGTGGACGTCGCCACCAGCGTCGACCTGGCCAAGCGCGTCGATCGAAGCGCCGCCACCGCAAGCCCGCCGCGGCGTGCTGGCCCATGACGTCGGCGCGACTGGCGTGCCCGACGCGGCGATTCGCGCGTTCCTGGGTTGACGGTGCAGCGGGCGGCCGATAGGCTGCCCGCGTTTCTCCGAGCCGCGCCAGCGGTCGTTGCCCGCGATGCAGGGCGAGAGACGGTGCTCTACCGGACGTGTGGCGGCCGCCGCCACAGCGCAGCCGAGCCGCGTTCTTCGACGACGGAGGGGGAAAGAAATTGTTCCGGCCGACCAGCTCCTTTGACCTGTCGGGCCGTGCCCGCACGATCGCCGCCGCGGGCCTGGCGCTCGCGGCCTTCCTGGCCGTGGCTGCATGGTCCTCTTCGGCTCGGGCGAGCGGCTGCACCAACACGTTCACGAACACCGCAGGCGGCAGCTGGGGCACAGCCGGCAACTGGAGCAAGAAATCCGTCCCCACCGCGAGCGAAGAAGCCTGCATCACCGAACCCGGCACCTACACCGTCGAAATGGCGCAGGGGACCGTAACCGTGAAGACGCTCACGGTGGGCGCCAGCTCCGGCGCGCAGACGCTCGCCGTCGAGAGCACCAGCAGCCAGAACGCGGACCTCATCACCAGCGAAGGGCTCGCGATCGGCGCGCACGGCGCGGTCAGCATGACCAACGACCCCGGCGACGGCGACACCAACAACGTGACGATCTCGAGCTCCGTCAACGACGCCGGCACGCTCAGCTCCGAAGCCGGCAAAGGCGGCTCGCGCACGATCGCCGGCAGCCTCACCAACACCGGCACCCTGGCGGTGAACGCCAACACCGAATACAACGGCGAAGCCGCCACGCTGACCAACGAGGGCAGCCTCACGCTCGCCGAAGGCAAGACGCTGAAGGTGAGCGGCAAGAGCGCCGCGGTCAACGGCGCGGGCGGCAAAATCGCAGCCACGGGCACCGGCGAGGTGCTCGTCACGGGCTCCACGGCGTCGTTCACGGAGGGTGCGGGCAGCACGAGTGGCGCGTTGCCGGTGGTTCTGGATGACAGCTCGCTGAGCTACACGGGCTCGGGTGCGAGCACGATCGCGCTGCGTGGCACGAGCGCGCTGGGTGGGAACCTCGCGGCGGGGCAGTCGCTGCTGATCCAGAGCACCAGCAGTGAGAACAATCACACGGACGTCGCTGCGAGCCTGACCAATGCGGGCGCGATCACGTTGACGAACGCCAGCGACGGCGACACCAACTCCGCGTCGCTTGAAATCGCCAAAGGCCAGACGCTCGCCAACTCTGGCTCGCTCACCAGCGAACCCGGCAAAGGCGGCGGGCGCTCCGTCGAAGGCAACCTCACCAACACCGGCACCCTGGCGGTGAACACCAACACCGAATACAACGGCGCCGGCGCCACGCTCACCAACGAAGGCACGATCGAACTCGCCAACGAAAAGCAGCTGGGCGTCACGAGCAAAGGCAAGGTGGTCAACGCCGCGGGCGGCAAGGTCGCGGCGGCGGGGTCGGGTGAGGTGCTCGTGCACGGCAGCGAAACGTCGTTCACGGAGGGTGCGGGCAGCACGAGTGGCGCGTTGCCGGTGGTTCTGGATGACAGCTCGCTGAGCTACACGGGCTCGGGTGCGAGCACGATCGCGCTGCGTGGCACGAGCGCGCTGGGTGG